>Ga0233437_1002148_pt1 | contig 31440 bp, 33 predicted proteins | sample SI_122_August201_FD_182714 | JGI IMG/M metagenome (GOLD analysis project Ga0233437, IMG submission 182714) | Seawater microbial communities from Saanich Inlet, British Columbia, Canada - SI_122_August2016_200_MG | ecosystem: Environmental > Aquatic > Marine > Inlet | place: Canada: British... | reverse complement strand
ACAACCATTCAACAATGAACCAACTGGAAAATTCAAAAACACAAAGAATAAACCAAGCATCATTATTTGAAGAGGCATAATTGAAGGAGAATAATCTGGTCCATACAAAGTCAAAATAACCGGCTTGGCTAAAATCGCAACCCCCACAGAAATTGGCATTACAATTATAATCAAAAACCGTAAAACCCTTTCATAAGTAAGCTTGAGTTGATCTTTGTTATGCAAGAAATGATGACTAAAGGCTGGAAAAATAGCAGCCGCCAGCGCCGCCGGAATAAATTGCAAAGCAAAAGGGATCTTCATCGCCACACTATACCAACCAACTGCCTTGTCACCTATAATCTTTGAAAGCATAATAGAATCAATGTATCCATAGACTCTACTAAAAATTGCAATAAGAGCAAAAGGAATCGCCAGCTTGATCAAGAAGAATAAAACTTTCTTGTCTACTTTAAAACTTGCCTTTACCCCCAAAACCTTCCAAACACTAACCACTGAAAAAATAAGACTAAAACTACTACCTAAAATAAACGGCAGCATCAAATAAATTAATGGTAACTTCATTAATAACACAGTCACCCCAACAGACACAATAATCGCCTGATTAATAACTACACTAATCGCTTCATATTTAAGATTTCGATGCCCCCGAAAAACACCCCAAAAGGTTAAAGTGAATTGATCAATAACCATCAGCAGGCCAGCCACATACACCAACTGCCTAGTGATTTCTGGATACCCCATCAAGTTCACAACCAATACAACAACAAAATAAATAAGAAAAGAAAATGCTAGCTTTACACCCAAAACAGAAGACAGATAGTTCTTTGCTTTTTCTTTAAACTTAGCCGCCTCTCTAATCAGAGCTTGAGTCAATCCCAAATCAACAAATACAGCAAATAATGTTGTAAACGACAGGGCAAAAGTATATTTACCAAGATCCTCTACCCCAATCATTCGAGCAACCATGACAAAATAAAAAAAGGACAGGACTTTTTGCCCTATGTATGACAGAGTCAAATAAGTTGTATTTTTTGTTACTGAAACACTTGTCATAAGTAACTGTATTATAGCAAAACAAACTTTATATTCAAATCAAAAAATCTGCCGAAGCAGATTTTTTGTATATAACATTTAACGTTTTTTCCATTGTGGTGCTTTTCTGGCTTTCTTCAAACCCGGTTTCTTTCTTTCTTTTTTTCTAGCATCACGTGTCAAATATCCAGCTTTTTTCAAAGGCTTTCTGAAGTTAGGGTTCAATAGCAACAATGCTCTTGAAATACCATGTCGTACTGCTTCTGCCTGACCAGTTGGACCACCTCCCAAAACCTTAACTGTCACATCAAGTTTATCAGTCTGACCTACAAGTTCTAATGGAGCTTTTGCTCTCTCTTGCAATTCAGCTGTTGGGAAATATTTATTTACATCTTTTTCATTAACTACAAATTTACCAGTACCTTTTTTGTAAACACGTACTTGAGCAATTGAAGTCTTTCTTTTTCCAACAGAATACAAATATTCTTGCTTTTTATCAGCAGATAAATCCTTCTCTTCTTGCTCTACCACGATTGGTTCAGCTGTTTTTGATTGTTTCTTATCTTCTACCATAATTAATCAACAAATTTTAATCTTTTGATCATTCCATTTCGAAGCTTATTGGTTGGTAACATGTGAAATACAGCATTTCGCAATACGAAGGTTGGATCATTTTCCAATTTCTTTTTTGCGGTTTCTGACTTCATCCCACCAATATATCCTGAATGATGATAATAAACTTTTTCTTCTAGCTTGTTTCCAGTCAATTTCACTTTATCATAATTTGTCACTTCAACAATATCCCCACCGTCCATGTGTGGTTGAAAAGTCACCTTATGCTTACCTCGCAACAAAACAGCGATTTCAGAAGCTAATCTTCCTAAAACTTTATCTGTAGCATCAATTTTATGTAATTCTCTCTTCATATTATACAAATTCGATTAAAGCCATTGGAGCATTATCACCTTTTCGGTTTTCCATTTTAATAATGCGAGTATAGCCACCGGGTCTTGTTTTATATTTAGGACCTAATTCTTTGATTAACTTATTAACAGCTTTTATGTCGTAAAAATACTTCATCAATTGTCTTTTTGCAGCTAAATCACCTTTCTTACTCATTGTAACTTTTTTCTCAATAACAACTTGTAATGCTTTAGCTTTAACAAAAGTAGTCTTGATTTTACTTTTCATAACTAAACTAGTCGATAAGCCACGTAATAGTGCTTTTCGAGGTGCTGCCTTTAGGCTCAATGTACCTTTTTTCTTTTGATGTCGCATACTTATTTTTCTTCCTGTTTTTCCTCTTCACCAGGTGTTGTTAATAATGAAAAATGTTCAATTAATATTTTTGAAGCTTGATCTACTGCTTCTTGTGGAGTCATAGTTCCATCAGTTTCAATATCCATCAACAGCTTATCATAGTTAGTGATATCTCCGACACGAGTTGGAATAACCTTATACCCAACCTTTTTCACTGGACTAAAGATAGAATCAATTATAATATTTCCAATTTCCACTTCTTCTCCAGCTCTTTCTTCTGTAGGCACATAACCACGACCTTGCTGAACTGTAATCTCCATTTCAAAAGTAGCTTTTGCATCAGTTACAGTTGCTATTTCCAAATCAGTATTAATAATTTCAACATCACTGTTCTTGTCAAAATCAGCTGCAGTAACAACCTTTTTTCCTTTTGATTTTAATGTCAATTTGACAGGTTCTTCGCTAAAAACCTTAAGACGTAAATCTTTTAAGTTCAAGCAAATGTTCAAAGCATCCTCTTTTACATTCTCAATAGCTGAGAACTCTTGGTCGACACCAATAATCTTTACTGATGTTACAGCCGCTCCTGGCAATGAAGACAATAGAACTCGTCTTAATGCGTTAGCAATTGTTGTTCCATAGCCAAAGTAAAATGGCTCTACAACAAATGTTGCTTTATTAGCGTCTTTACTTTCTTCAAAGGAAATCTTTGAGGGTGTTAGTAGCTTTTCCATACTTTTTTTATTTTATCCTACCTTCGGACACTTGGATCTGTCCAGCGGTAGCTATTTAATAAATTTTACCTTGAGTAATACTCTGTGATCAATGTTAGATCGAATCCAGGTTCATTCTTTTCTAAACTTGCAATTTCTGCAACTGTAACCTTTAATTCATTTGGATCTAAGACCAACCAGTCAATCACTTGTTTCTTCTGAAGCTTTTCAGAAAGGTTTACAAATGGCTCCATTTTCTTACTTTTCTCTCGAAGTGTAATTTTATCATTAACCTTCAATTGATATGAAGGGATGTTTACTTTTTTATCATTGATCAAAAAATGACCATGTCCTAGTAACTGTCTTGCAGCATCTCTACTTGAAGCCAATCCTGAACGATAAATCACATTATCAAAGCGCATTTCTAGAAGAGTAAACAAGTTTCCACCTGTATCCCCTGCTTTATTAATCGCTTTATCAAAGTAATTCTTAAACTGTTTTTCTAATATTCTATATGTTCGTTTTGCTTTTTGCTTTTCTCGCAACTGAGTACCATAACCTGTCATTCGTTTACCACGACCAAGCTTTGGACCATGAACACCTGGAATATAGTTTCGTTTCACCATTGCGCATTTTGAAGTATCACAACGCTCACCCTTTAAGAACAATTTAGTTCCCTCACGGCGACACTGTTTACATTTTGAGTCCAACGGTCTTCCCATAGTATCTGAAAACTAATTAATTAAACTCTTCGTGGTTTTCTCTTTCTACAACCATTATGTGGAATAGGAGTAACATCCTTAATTGCTAGTACGTTTAAGCCATTTGCATTTAAGCCACGAACAGCAGACTCTCGCCCCATACCAACACCTTTTACAAAAACATTTACATCCTTTAATCCATAAACTTTTGATTTCTCTACAGCATCTCTTACAATAACACTAGCTGCATATGGAGTGGCCTTTTTAGGACCTTTAAATCCATTAATACCAGCGCTTGACCAGGCTAAAACATTACCGCTCTGATCTGTCAAAGTTACAAGTGTATTGTTATAAGAAGCTTTTACATAAGCGTTTCCTAAAGCAACCATTTTGATGGCTTTTCTTTTTCTACCCTTTAAAGGTTTTTTCTGCCCAGCTTTACCACCAGATTTCTGCTTTTTCTTTACCTCAACAGGAACTTCAGTAGTTGAAATTTCTGGTTGACTATTATTAGTAGTTGCTTCTGTCATAATTATTCAAATTATTAAGTCTTTTGAGCTTTAATTTTGCCACTACCCAATGATCGTCTCACATTACCACGAACACTTCGACTATTTGTCTTTGTGTTTTGTCCATGACATGGCAAACCTTTTGTATGACGACTACCACGGTAAGACTTAATTTCTTTTAATCTTTTAATATTTGAAAGTTTTTCTCTTTTTAGAGAACCTTCTACTTTATGATCTTTTTCAATGGCAGTTCTTAACTTATTTACATCCTCTTCAGATAAATCTTTTGTTCTAGTTTCACCATTGATTTTCAATTCTTTTAAAACTTTTTCTGATGTTGTTAATCCGATACCATAAACATAAGTCAAAGCGATAACAACGCGTTTTTCATTTGGGATATTGATTCCTGCAATTCTTGGCATATTTTATAATTATCCTTGTCTTTGTTTATGTTTAGGGTTCACACACAAAACATGTACTCTTCGTTTTCTACGAACAATCTTACAATCTTTACAAATTTTTTTTACTGATGCTCTAACCTTCATAATATACTAATATGAGCTTAGTTCGTTGAAAACCAAGCAAGCTTGATTTGGAATTAATTAATATCGATAATTGATTCTGCCTCGTTCAAGGTCATATGGAGTTAACTCCACTTTTACCTCATCACCAACCAAAATGCGAATTCTATGCATTCTCATTTTGCCTGATAAATGCGCTGTAATAAGGTGGCCATTTTCTAGCATTACCTTGAAAGCTGCATTTGGCAATAGTTCTTCAACTGAACCATTTATCTCGATTACATCTTTTTTACTCATGAAAAAAGTAACTTAATTATATACGTTTTTAAAAATATGTCAACCTAAAAACATAATTAATGTCTTTGTGGACACAATCAAAGAAATTTTTACTAAATTTCGCTAAAAATAGTAGAATCTACCTTAAATTTCAATCATTACATTTCGCTAGGTATTTTAGCTAATTTACAGGAAAATGTCAAATATTGGAGGTTAAGCCACTTTATACACACCCCTATGTCCGTCTTTTAAACATCTTTTCTAAATCAAGAAATGAAAACTCCATCACACAAGGACGTCCGTGAACACAAGTATATTTGCTCCCCAAGGACTCTAAATCATCAATTAAAGCCTCCATCCCATCATTTGAGAGCGGATCTCCAAACATAATAGCACTCCGACAAGACATAGATCTCAAAATACGATCAACTGGCTCACTTATTTTATCATCCAACACCATTACCTCCTCCAAGCCGCCCACAATCTCCATAATAACCTGTTTCAAATTCAACTTCACCAAAAATAGCGGTACTGATGAAATAGCAAAACTATTACCACCAAAATCTGAAATATCAAATCCTAATCTATTGAACAAATCCATATTTTCATTCACCAAGCGGCTTTCCGCCGGTGTTAATTCAATCGTTTGTGGCAATAACATTTTTTGACTAGACAATTTACCGATCTTCCACTGCGTTTTTAGTTTTTCATACTGAACTCTCTCTGAAGAAGCATGCTGATCATAAATTTTTATTCCCTTGTCTGTCTCAACAATTATATATGAATCTTGTACTTGAGCTAATATTTTATAATTCCGTTCCTCTTTTTCAATTAGAGAAGATGCTTGTGGGGCTTCTTGTCTTGTTTCAAATACAGGATCAGCCATTCTAGATCCAAGGTTCGCAAAATTATTTGGCTGGCTGATCGGAATTGACTGAGACCGATTGACTGTTGTGTGATTTCTAATAGGAATACTGACTTGTTTTTTTGTTTCCAAAACATCCCCAACTGGAACAAATTGATTCATCTCTTGTACATTTACTGTTTTTATCAAATCATGTTCATCTAGAACACGAGAGACAGAGCTATAAACCGTTCTATAAATAACCTGTGGTTCTGAAAAACGTACTTCTAATTTTCGTGGATGTACATTTACATCTACCTTCTCCGTATTTACTTCCATGTTAAGTAAGTAAACAGGATACAAGTCACGTGGGATCAAGGTTGTATAAGCATCCTTCACCTTCTTGGCCACAATATATTCGTTAACAGGTCGTTTGTTAATAAATAAATATTGTATCTTTCTATTATTTCTTGCTATTTGAGGCTTTCCAACAAAACCAGAAATATGAATATCATTTAACTTGATATCAATTGGAATTAAATTATTCGAAATCTCTTCACCAAGAACATCAGCAATGCGTTGTTCTATATTTGTTGATGGAAATTGATAAGTTGGTTTTCCATTATTCACCAACTTCCAACTTATCTCTGGATAAGTTAAACAATAATTCAAAAACAAATCTATAATATGATTGAACTCTGTAACAGGAGTTTTTAGATATTTCTGACGAGCAGGCACATTATAAAACAAATCAGCAATCTCCACCGAGGTACCAGACGGACAACCAGCATCCCCAATTTTCACTTCATTATCAATCATTTCAACACGTGTTCCAGCCAGTGAGGCATGATCCTTCGTGAGAAGTACAAATTTGCTGACAGATGAAATACTCGCCAAAGCTTCACCTCTAAACCCAAGAGAATTGATCATATATAAGTCATCAACCTCTAAAAGCTTGCTAGTCGCATGCTGCTCAATACTCTTTTCTGCATCTTCTCGACTCATCCCAGAGCCATTATCTGTAACCTTTATCAAATTAATGCCCCCATTCTGAATTTCAACAACAATATCTAAAGCCCCAGCGTCAATTGAATTCTCCACCAACTCCTTTACAACTGAAGCCGGTCGCTCTACAACTTCACCAGCCGCAATTTGGTTAATCAATTCTTGTGATAATGTATTTATTTTCCCCATATTATTTTATATTAATTCTCTATTTTAAATTATCTCTAAGCTCAGAAATCTTTTGAAGGGCTTCAAGCGGAGTCATTTCTTCGACTTGAATATCTGTAATCTTCTTTACAACATCTTTTTCTTTTGTTGTTAGTTGCAAAGGTAGGCTCCCCTGTTTTGTTTGTGCTGGCTCACTAAGATTAATCTTTTTCTCAAGCCCCGCCAAAATAGTTTTAGCCTTATTCACTAGTTCTGCTGGCAAGCCAGCTAATTTCGCAACCTCAATTCCATAACTGTCTGAACTAGCTCCTTTTATAATCTTATGCAAGAACACCACGTCCCCATTGTCTTCACTAACGGCCACACAATAATTCTCTGCTCTTTCAAGTTTGTCTGCAATTTCTGTTAATTCATGATAATGCGTAGCAAAAATAGTTTTGGCTCCTAAATGTTCCTGAATATATTCAATAATTGCCCAGGCGATACTAACTCCATCATAAGTCGAAGTCCCCCGCCCTAATTCATCTAAAATAATAAGTGAATCCTTTGTCGCATTGTTCAAAATATTCGCAGCCTCCTGCATCTCCGCCATAAAGGTAGAAATTCCTTGAGTCAAATTGTCTGAAGCCCCAACTCTAGTAAAAATACGATCAACAACACAAAGACCTGCCTTTTCGGCTGGGACAAAACTTCCAAGCTGTGACAATAAAGAAATCAAAGCTGTCTGTCGAAGGAAACTTGATTTACCACTCATATTGGGTCCAGTCAAAAGAATAAACTCATTCTTCTTGTGATCCATCTCTACATCATTTGGTACATACTGATCATCAATAAACTGCTCTATCACCGGATGACGTCCGTTTACTATTTTTATTTTCCCATGATTAACAATCTCTGGCTCAACATAATTATTCTCATTCGCCACTCTTGCAAAACAGGTTAGAACATCTAACTGAGCAACCACGTCTGCAGTTTTCTGAATGTCTTCAAAGTATTGAATCACCTTTTCTACAACTTCTGAAAATATTTGAAACTCTAATCTATTTATTTTGTCTTCTGCACCCAAGATCTTTTCTTCATATTCCTTTAACTCTGGAGTAATAAATCTCTCGGCATTAACCAAAGTCTGTCTCCTAATATAAACATCAGGTACTTGAGCCAAGTTAGCTTTACTAATCTCTATATAATAACCATAAACTCTATTGAACTTAACTTTCATGGAACTAATCCCCGTTTTTTCTACTTCTTTCTTTTGATATTCAAGTAACCACTCTTTTCCACCACGAGAAATCTTTCTAAGCTCATCCAAATCCTTGTTGTACCCTTCCTTGATCATATTTCCTTCATTTAACAAGGCTGAAGGCTCTTCTAACAAAACATTGTCCAAATACGATATAAGTTCTGAATGATCAGCTAAATCAACTAACAACTCTTTTAATAGCGGTGACTTACAATTCTCAATTAAGGTTTTCACCTCTGGAACAAGGCTTAAACTACTTTTCAAAGAGATCAAGTCTCTAGCATTTGTCCTATTACAACCAATCCGTCCAAGCAGTCTCTCTAAATCAGAAAATTGTTTTAATTTTTCAATCAAATCTCTAATCAAAGTGTGATCTTCCTTTAGTTCTGCCACTGCGCCCAAGCGAAGTTTAATAAGATCTTCTCTAATCAAAGGTAATAACAACCAACGTCTCAACATTCTACCACCAAGATTAGTCACTGTTTTGTCAATCACAGAAAGAAGGCTGCCATTGTATTCACCAGTAAATGAAGTTTGGAATAATTCTAAGTTCCGAATCGTTGCCTCATCAAGAGCCATAAAATCATTGAATATGTAGCGTTTGATTTTTAATATATGGTTCAAGTCTGTTTTTTGAGTTTCCTTTAAATACCCAAGCAAATTTCCAGCCGCCGCTATCCCTACTTTCATACCTTCGACTCCAAAACTTTGAAGGTTTTTCATTTTGAAATGATTTTTCAAAACTTTATACGGCTCTTCAAAAGAAGGTAAATCAAAAACATTAATATTATTCAACTTGGTTACAAAATCTCTATACCTCTCGTCATTAATCAAGTTCTTGCCAACAATAACTTCTGAAGCGTTAAATCTAAATAATTCATTCTTTAATAATTCGAAATCGTTTATCTCCGCGACATTAAAAACTCCAGTAGTTAAGTCTGCAATAGCCAAACCCCAAACATTTTTTTGTAAAACCAAACTAATAATATAATTATTACTCTTGTCTTCTAAACTAGAATCTTCCAGCGTTGTGCCAGGTGTAATAACCCGAGTCACTTCCCTATTAACAATCCCAGGTAATGAAGCGTCACTAACCTGATCGCAAATAGCGACACGCTTGCCGGCTTTTATTAATTTGTGCAAATAAGTATTTAAGGCATGATGTGGAATGCCACACATAGGCATTTCATTGGGCGTGCCCTTGCCCCGAGCTGTTAAAACGATATTCAAGATACTAGAAGCCTTTTTTGCATCTTCTCCAAATAGCTCATAAAAATCTCCCAATCTAAAAAAAAGTAGCTCATTAGGATACTTTTCCTTGATCTTATTATACTGTTTTAACATGGGAGTTAGTTCTGCCATAGCACGTTCATCTTAGCAAACTCAAAGGAAAAAATAAACATTTTCGCTCGTATAAAGCGAAAATGTTTATAAATAGTTCTATTATGCTTTTTTATCAATCGCGTCAAACGGATCTACAGCCTCTTCCTGACTAGGAATAGCCTCTTCTACGATTGGTTCTTCCTTTACAGGCTCTGTACTTTCTGGTGTGGCTGGAGCCTCTTCTTTAACCTCTTCTACAGGAGCAGCTTCTGGCTGAGCCTCTTTTGGAGTATCAGCAGCCTCATACAGATCCTTTGGCTGCACTGGGGCTTCCTCTGCCACAGGAGCTTCCTTAGGAATCTTACTTACACACTTATTACAATAGTTTGGATTTTTTTCTGAGGGCTTTACTCCTGCTAGAGATGAAATCCTAGCGAAAAAACCGTCTAAAGGAGCTCCGCAAGATTCACATTTTTTTGCCATACACATTGATTATGAATATTAATATACTAATAGTGTATCAAAGTAATCATTTTTTTCAAAAAAAAGAGGGGCCCAGTTTTGAACTAAGTCCCTCTGAAGATCCTATCCAGCGTTGTCTGGTGCCCGGGCAAAGACCCTGGATTCGATGAACTTGGTCACCAAAGCACGAACTTCATCACGCGTGTCTGGCGTGCTCCAGTCTCCAAGGTTCAGTAACATGAGAGCACCTCCCTCTCCTCGACCGTCCTGAGAGACCTTTGCCCCAGAGAACTTACCGAAGATGTGACGAAGATGGCTGTCTAAGGGCTTGGAGACATTCGTACTCCGAGCGCTAACTCGAACCTTGTCTCCTACAATGCCCCAGACATAAACCTCGGTTACGCCGTTTTGTCTGAGCAGATAGTCTGCGAAAGTTGAGAGATCATCTCCGTCTTTAAGATCCATGTACCCACAACTTGCGACCATCACCGCACCATCTCGACGCTGGTTCTTGAGAACATACGCCAGATTCTCGAAGTGCTGAGCACTAAGAGGGTAATCGATAAATGGCTTGAGCTCGTTGTGCTTGACGTATTTCATCAAGATGCCCCAAGCAGCCCGATCACGCTCATTTGCGGCTAGCAGAGAATGCGTGTCAGTATAGATCCCCATGGCCAGAGCTTGCGCCACCTGAGGGAAATCCTTGAAGAACGAGTGATCACCCAGCATTTGCTGGTCTCCATCGCCAAAACGCTCCGACGCAAGAAGCTCACAAAGCTCAACCATCATAGTGCTGGCCGAGCCCACACCATCTTCAATCCAGATGAACTTGCCATCAGCTGGCATCAACTCACTCCGATGATGATCGATCACAATGATTGGATCGATCTTGCCGGCGAAGGCACCCAGCCGAGCATCCTTGATCATAGAGGAATCAACGAGAGCAACCGGAGTTCCTTCCGGAATCCCAGCATCTCCCAAACCCTCGATGAGATTTTCGATCGGACCAAAGACGCGCTCTAAATTGAGCAGATTCATGAGAGTCTGATTCTGAGGATGCGAAACTTCGCCAGCGTAGTAGATAGTTGAAAGCTGACTACCATACTGCGACAACAAAGTTTTGAGTGCGATAGCCGAACCAATCGCATCCGGATCCATCTGAGTGACAAGGATTAGAACCTCATCGTCATAAGCCGCCAAGGCTGCATCGAATGCTGCTTTGAGATCTTCAGGTTTCATTGAACCCTCCTCCGAAAGAATGGACACAGGACGTTTAACCTTACTTATTACTCCAAATTTTGTCAATAAAAAAACACCCCCAAACGACTTGGTCGTTGGGAGCGCAAGATCAGATCACTCGCAGGAAACCGTGTTGTGGAAGTTATGCCCGCGGAAATCCTCGTAAGTGAAGCAGTACGTCTTGGTGCTGACTTCCTCGGTGTGAGAATCTACGGCCTGCACCTGGATCTGCACTGGTTGAGAACAAGGTAACTTGATCAAGAGTACCTTCACCACCTCCGGGTGCTCAACCTTAATCTCCTGTGTGACACGAGAACGAAACTCTTCATCGTTAACGTCCTGACCCCAGAAGATGGGCACTATCACAGTGGCAAGAATTGCCAGGATGGCAACCACGATCAAGAGCTCGATCAGGGTGAATCCGCTTTGATTTCTCTTCGATCTACTCACTAGACACCTTCTTGGTTGTCAATACAAACCTCAGCCCTCCTAGCTAAGATATTAATCTACAAAAAAACAGAGGTTTTGTCAACCCCTGTTTCAAATATATTTTATTCTATCACTCCACCACCCAAACATTCCTTCCCTTTCCAAAAAACAGCATACTGCCCAGCTGTCACTGCTCTCTCTGGACGGCTAAACTCAACCTCAATCCTACTATCTTTTTTATTTATAATGGCATTTACCTCTTTGCTTCTATATCTAATACGACATTTAACTTTCATAGGGAATTTAGGCTCCCCAGCCATCCAATTCACATTCTTTACAATTAGGTTTTTGCTAAGCAAATCTTTTTCATCTCTACTCACCCACAGAATATTTTTCTTCATATCAAGCCTTACCACAAACCAGGGCCCCCCAGCCAAACCAATTCCCTTTCTCTGACCAATCGTATATCTAGGCAAACCATCATGCTTTCCCAAAACCTCCTTTGTTTGGAAATCTTTTATTTCACCTGTTTCAAATTTAGTCTTTCTAGACAAAAAGCCGGCCACATCACTATCTGGAATAAAACAGATTTCTTGAGACTCTTTTTTGCTAGCCGTTGCCAAACCAAATTTCTTGGCTAGCCGACGAACCTTATCTTTATTCAAATCTCCTAGCGGAAACAAAATACTTTTCAATTGAGTCTGAGTAAGTTGATGCAAAAAATATGATTGATCTTTGGCTTTATCTTTGCCCATATACAAATGAACAAGACCATCTTTCTTCTCCTTCACTTTTGCATAATGACCAGTCGCCACATAATCAACTCCCAAAGCCTTAGCCTTTTTTATAAACTCACCAAACTTTACATAGCGATTGCAGCGCACACAAGGATTTGGAGTTCGGCCTTTGGAATATTCATCGATAAAATCATCCACCACATTCTTTTTGAACTGAACCTTCATGTTCATTGTATAGAAAGGAATATCTAATTTCTGACAAACTCGCCTTGCATCTTCGCTCGATTCTAGAGAGCAACAAATATTATCTCGGACTTTTCCCTTAACCGACTCATGCCAAAAGTGCATAAAAACACCAATGACATCATAGCCTTGTTCCCTTAATAGAGCTACTGCCACTGAAGAATCCACTCCTCCAGAAACACCAACTGCTACTTTGATTTTCTTTTTATCTGGCATAAAGCCATTATATCGACTATTTGTCCTTTTTCAAAGTCACGACCACATTCGGAATATAACGATTTTCGTATTGATCCACTACTTCAACTGTATTACTCTTTAATAATTCATTCCACATTAAATCAGACAAAACCATTTTCATATCCTTTACATCTAACTTAATATCATCAAGTTGATTGTACTCTGAAGAATATTGTTCTCTAATTGCTAATTCAACTTCTTTTTGTCTAGCTTTTTGTTTGGCAACTTCCTCTAGAATATCCTGATACTCTTTTTGTTGAAGATAAGCATCTTTGATCATAGTTGTTAGATCTTTTTTCTTCTGAAGTGCACCTTGGATATCTCGGTGTAATTCATTGATTCTTGTTTGTGGATTTGACATAGTGAAAACAAAAGGGGCAGGTCTTGCCCCTAAAATTATTTATTATTTACAACAAAGACTATAAAGGTCTCCTTTTACAATTCCCCCAACAGCTTCTCCAATAGAACAACACATAGCCTCATCTGCTTTTGTTGGACTTACAAGTCTTCCACCCGCATCTTCAACACAAGTGGTAGCAGACATCGTTGGTCTATTAGAATTTTTTAATAAATCAGTTCTTGCACAATATTTTTCATCAACAGTTTTAATCAAATCCCCGTCTGCAAGACCAGTAGCATTAAAAGGATGCATTAAAAAAGCTTTTACCTCAGGTTTATCCATCACAGCTTTTAATTCTGCTTCTGCAATTGGAGTTTCTTCTATTAGGCCCACTTTATCACTTAAATCTTCAACAAAATTCGCCACTGTATTTACTTTTTCTTCTAATTCAACCATCTCCATTTGATTTGCATAAATCAGACTAGCATAATCATTACGAACTAGATTATAAGCTGAAAAAAAGACAGCAATAACAGCAATTATTAAAGCTATTACGCTTAACACGACTGGAAGTTTACTTGATTTGGATTCTAAATTAATTTGATCCATAGTTTATAAATTCTTTTTTAATAAACCATATACCTCCTCGTAATTCATCCGAATCTTAGCACCCATCACCAAAGCAAGCAATTCTTTTGTCCCCTTTTTTGCTTGAGTCACAAGACAGTAACCAGCCTCATCAGTCCAGCCAGTTTTGCTACCTGTCACATACAGATCTCTATCCAAAAGCTTCATACTAGTATTCTTTACCCAATAACTCAACTCTGAATTAGAAGGCGTAACCTTATACCACTTTGTTGTACTCGCGTTCATTACGTCAGGGTTTTTAAATGTCTCTCGGGCAATCACAGCCAATTCTGAGGCAGTTGAAACATTCCGTTCATCCAAACCAGTTGGCTCAACAAAATGCGTATTTCTTAAACCAAGCGAGTACGCTTTCTGATTCATTTTTGCCACAAACTGCGAGACTGACATACTAGTTGATTTTGCCAAAGCCACCGCTGCATTATTCTTTGATCCAACCAATGTTGAGTAGAACAAATCCTTCACTGTAACTTGATCACCTTCTTTCACCCAAAGGGTCGCCCCACCAACAAAATCACTTTTTTGCATGGTAATTACCTTATCCCAACCAGGATTATTTTCTATAAAAACTAAAGCTGTCATTAACTTTGTTAAACTTGCGATAGAACGAACTTCTTTTGCGTTTTTGGTAAAAACAGCCTGCCCTGTCCCCTTATCAATCACCACTGCGGCTTGGGCTGTCAAATCAGTTGTTGAAGCATAATCAATAACTGTATTTTCTAAAACAACAAGCTGAGTATATGGAAATATTGTTTCTGCTTGAACGCGACCACGATTGTAATCAATTATTGTTTTCAATGGTCGCCAAGAATTGTAATGATTATCAAAAAAGTAAACAACTTCATCGCCCGACAAATTAGCTACTTCAAATGACATCAAGGACATTTGTTTCAAAAACCCAGAATAACCAGGTTTCATATCTAACAAATAAGAAGCGCTTGCAACTTGCTTGCCAGCTGGCAAATTACCAATCGAATCTGTTTTTGAAACCTTCACAGTCAATTCATTGAACTGATTTGGTAAAATAGGAATAAAAAAATCGCGATCCACACTGTAAACAGGAAAACCACGATCTAGGGTTGGTTGATCAAAGCTAATTATAGTTGTGTCCAAAACTTTTGCATCGGCCGCACTAAAAACAGCAAAAATAAACACCAAACTTGAAACTAAAATCACCCAACGTTTTATATCCATTTTATTTTTCTTTTATTTTTTTGAAATACCGTACTGATTAGCTACATAACAACCAGGCTGAGCATACAAACCCGTACCTTTTTCTAAATGAAATTTAATTTCATAATCTTCCTCTTCCATTCGAGTAAATGTATAATCACAAACTTCATTCTCGCAAACTTGATTGTTTGTACAATCAACAGTGGTGCCAGAAGGATCCTTCATACTTGCCATGCCAATAACATATCTCAACAGTTCAGAAGTTTGAACCTTTGCACAGGCACTTACCAAGCCCAATTCACAATAACTCTTGTCATACACACCTGTTTCATTCTTTACAACTTCCATTCCATTTCTCAAAGCTTGAACATCTCTAATACGACTAATATCTCTAATCTCCTTTTGCTTTGAGCTCAAAGTTAATCCCCAAAATGACAAAAGAACACCAATAATAGCCACAACGATTAAAATTTCTACCAAAGAAAAACCTTTTGTTTTTGTAAACATATAATGTTTAATTATTTTTCGTCAGTTACTTCTTTTTCGTCATCTTCCATCTCAGCCTCTTTGACATATCGGTCTGCTCCATCTGGACCATAGACATAACAACCAGCCTCCGCATATTCCTCTACTCCAGCTTCTAAAAAGAAAAGAATCTCATAATCGTCTTCGTTCAATGTTTTGAAAGCAAAATTACAAGGAGCTGAACAATCATTCAAACAACTCACATCTCCGATTGGATCTTTTAGCTCTCTTACTTTGGGAATGAACTCTTGTAGGGTTCCTCCTAGGCAAGCACTAACAACACTACCTTCCGCGCAACCCAATCCCTCTGAATAACTCCCATACTTGTTTTGAATCAACTGCATGGCAACTAAAACATCGTTATCCATGTTACTTTTTCGAACAGCATCACGTCCCTTTTCATGCAAATTGCTTAACGAAACGACAGCTAACGCAGCGAGCAAACCAATAATTGCAATTACTACTAACAGTTCAACCAGAGTAAATCCTTTTATTTTTCGCATACCTTGAAATTTATTTGTTATTTCTAACTAGATTATATTACATTAAACGCTATTTGGAAACTATTTCATCCAGAGTTGTCCTCCCCTGTAAAACTTTAATCAAGCCATCCTGATACATTGTAAGTCTATCAAGCTTATCTAGGGCCGCTCTTATTTCAGACTTCTTCTGAACAGAGGATAAATCTGACCTCAACCCCTCATCGACAGACACCCCCTCGGCCACAGCCATTTTCCCAAGGTAACCAGAATGATCACACCAAGAACAACCATCACTTTGCATTTTGAATAATTTACCACTCAAATCAATGCCTCTTGGTAATTTTTCCCTAGGCACAATGCTTAGCTCCTGCTTTACAAAATCACTCTCATCAGTGGTCATCTCTTGAATACTCCCACAGTGAGGACAAACTCGTTTTACCAACCGCTGAGCTATGATTGTGTTTAGAACTGACGACAAATGATATGAATCCATTTTTAATTTTAACAACCGAGACAAACCATCTACCAAACCAGAAGCTTCTGATGATGTAATAATATGAGCCCCAGTCATAGCTAAGTGTAAAGCAGATTCTGCAGTAGCTTGATTATTAATTTCCTCTAGAGCAACGACATCTGGCTGATGTCTCAATAATCCTCTTATTGCTTGAGAATAGTCCAAACCACTCTCTGGCTTCATTTGCAGCTGACTGATTCCTGACAGATTTGATTCTAAAGAATTCTCCAAAGAAACTATATGTTTTTCTTGTGGATTTAATTGCTTTAAAAGAGAATACAAGGTTGTTGTACGACCAGACCCCGTCTCTCCAAAAATTATAATTTTGCCTTTTGATTCAGTCAGCCCTTTATTTATAATTCCTTTCAAATGAGATCCAAATCCGAGAGACTCTAAGTCAAACTTACTTTCTTTTTTCGAAATTTCTTTGATAACTAATTTTTCGCCCTCATTTGTTTTTAATGCAGACAATGAAAATCTCAATTCCTTTTTGTTTACAATCAAATCTAACTGACCTATACCAACAGCGTCTTCAAAAGGAACTTGAGCCAATCCTTTAAGAAAGCCAAACAAATGATCTTTTACAGTTAATGGCAAGCTCAAAACTGTTGTTAATAACCCGCCCAAACGGAAACGCACTCGTACTCCAGACGAAGATGAATCAATCATTATTTCCTCCGCGCCAACTGTTGTGGCCTGAGTCAAAATTGTATTCACTATTTTATCAATTGGAACAACCTCAAAACCAGACACTTCCTTTTCCTCCACTGTCATGTCCTTAACCGCCGGTTCTATCATCTCGTAATGAGCTAACTCCTTCTCATAATCGAGCAAAGAACAAATATAATATTTCAAATAAAATCCGCTTTCTGAAGCCCATGAATTTAACTTTCTAATTGTACTAACTTCAGGAAAAATTAAAGCCAAACTAAGACTCTCATTTTCTTTGTCAAAACAAATTGCACCACAATCCCTTGCTAATTCAAATGGAAGTAGGTCCAAAAAATCAATAGAAGATTTATCTTCTAAATTAACGTACGGGAAGTTAAAAAATTCGGCCTCTACTCGAGCCAAATTTTCACTCTCCATGAACCCACCACGCACCAGCAATTCTATCACATTTGCCTCTGGCTGATTATCTAACAACACCTGTATTTCCTCTCTGTATTTTGTTGGTAAATAATCATGATGAGCTAAATAATTTAATAGCTCTTTAACCTTGCTCATTGAGATTAGTATCAAAAGGATTAGTTTTTCCAGTTGGCGCTACTTGAAAATCTTTTGGCATTTCAATTGGCACCAAAGACTTATAATTTTCATCTTCAATCAAATTTGTTTTTACGGACTGAATAGCCTCGACATCAGACTCTGAAATCTTCAAATCTACTTGCATTTCCTCCACAACCTCTGGCTTTTCTAAATACCAAAAATTAACAAAGAAGCAGCCCGCTATTACCAAAACAATTAAAACAATTACTATGATTCCAGTGAATTTATATTTTATATTCTTTTTCTTCATATTAGTCTAAATAATAAACTTCAAAATTCAGGAAAAACATATTTACATCTGGTGAATAAACCAACGAACGAACATCAATGATTCGCATGTTCTTTTCTATATCTGACAAATAACTTTTTAGCGTAAAATAATCACTACTACTCAAAACTATTTCGTACTGTTGTTTTTTTATTTTTTCACTAGCCGACTCTCTGACCATGATCTCCGTTGAAGTATTGTTTATAGAGTTAAAAACCAACTCATACTTGCTAGCCATTTGCTCTAGCTTGACCAATACCTGAGACAAATCCTTTTCTTGTGGCAACATTTTATCAAAGTTTGCAGAAGAGGTTTCAATCTCGTCCAGATTTGAACTCAAACCAGAAAAGCTTTGGACCAAGATCTGTTTTTGCTTGTATTCAGAATTAATTTGATTGATCTTGCTATTCAAAACATTTACATTCAAATAATAGCTAGCCGCTAACCCCACGATAACTAAAACCAAAAAAAGAATTATAACTAACCCAAAAACCCTAGAATAGTTATTAATAAATCTTTCACACCGTCTAACATCTTCACCTTTGCGAAGCCCCCTCTCGGCTGGAGCAATCGGCGCCTTCTTTGGCATTGGAGTCATTGAAGGACTGCTTGCTAACGGTTTTTTTGATTGTGCCGCAATATTATCAAACATACTTATTTATATAAAACATCTGACTTTAATTTTATCTCGATCACACCTCTCACTTCCTGATCATCTGTTTCCTCATCAATATAAACATTCGCCATATCTATATCAATAGACTCAGCAAAATCAGCTCGCTCTAAAGCATCAACCTGCTTTGCCAGATCTGAATAACTAGGGGCTAAAGCAGTCAACAACACATAATTCTCTCCCCAAGTCTTAAATTCAATATATGAAATATTATCCAGCGTTGATTGCTCTAACAAACCAAATAAATTTGTCCAATAAACATGATTAGAAAAAACTTCATCAACCAAAACAATTTTTGTTTTTAGGTCAGCGATTCTTTCTTTTTCTAAATTAAACTGACCTATTTGAGCATTTGCACTATTAAGCTTAACAACTGACTCATTATATTGATTTAATAGCCCTAGCTGATAGGATCTTATACCAATCCAGCCAGCAGCAAACAAAATTATAATTATTAAAACTATAAATAACAAAGCTCTCACTTTTAACCAATATTCACTTTTGACCAACCATGTATACTCTTCGGTAACAGTGTCTTTGTGAATTTCATCTTGTTTTATTTTTTTGAACAAACCTTTTGCAGGAATGCAATACTTTGCCCAAAGATCAACTTTTGGTTTTGGTGGTGCAACCGGCGTTGGAGAAGGCGGTGGAGTTACTTTCTTCTTTATCTTGAAAATACCTTTCTTTTCTGGTTTTTTCTCTCCATTTAAACCAAATTTGACCCAATCCTCTTTTACTTCAGGAATCGGTTTTTTTACTGAGCCATTTGTCCCCTTTTCTGGCATATGCATATCAAACTTTGGGGTTTTCATGGCTTCTTTTGCTTTTCTTTTTGCTTCCTCTTCTTTGTTTCTTAATTCCTCTGGAAGCAAACTCAAATCACTTGCTGTCATATTTATGATTCAATATCACGCATAGCTAATCCAATTGAAGTAGCCAAACGAGGACCAAGTGCTTCTAATATTGGATGTAAATCTTGGGGGAAAATTACTCGAGCCCAAGGATTACCAATAAAAGTTTTTATATTTAATTGCTCTGTAAAATACTTTGGTAAATTGAATAGATTGGCTGTTCCACCAGAAAGAACAATCTTCTCTACTCTCTTTCCTTTGTTTTCTGGTTGATCTAAATAAAAATTAACTGTGTATTGAATTTCGTCCATTATGGCCTGGATCGGCTGTCTAACCACATCCGGCAAAGTATCTTCGCCAGTCAATTCTTGTGCATTCCCCTCTAAATCACGCTTAAATTGTTCTGCCTGAGATATTTCGATATTCAAAATTTGAGAAATACCTTTTGAAATTTGATAACCACCTACACTTACACTTCTTGTCATCAAGGGAATTCCGTTCTCTATAACAGCAATATCAGTATTTACAGCCCCAATATCTACAAGTAATACCAAAGACTTATCTTTGCCAACCATTGAGCGTGCCAAAGCAAAAGACTCTGTTTCTAAACTAATTAAATCCAAGCCAGCTTTTTTGAAAATTGCAATATATTTCTGAACTACCTCCTTGGCAGCCGCTGTCAACAAAACTTGAACTCCTGTTAATTTTTCTTCTCCATCGTCTTCTTTTTCTTTTTTATCATCTTCTTTTTTATCACCCTCTTTTTTTTCTTCTTTTTTCATTTTCTCTTCTATCCCCAATAACTTCCAATCTAAAACCATTTCTTCTATTGGCATTGGTAAAACTTTTTTTGCTTCCCATTCAACAGCTTCTGCAATTTTTTTTGCATTGGACAAATCTTTCTTGTTGATCTGAGGAAGAGCAATAATAGAACTATAAACAGCGGCAGCCGGCAAAGCAGTTACAACCTTCTTGGTTACAACTTTACTCTGCGCAACTACATTTTTTATTAACTCAGCAGTTTTATCTGGAGCGTCTATCAACTTTACATCTCCAGCCAAAGAGCGCTCTAAAAAACCATAAGTAACTAATTGAGCTCTACCATTATTATTAGTCAATTCAACCATTTTGATACTACTACCACCAATATCAACACCTAAAAAATTCGGAGTCTCTTTTGAAGAAAAAAGTCCCATATAAGTATTTTATAAATATTCAATGCAATTATATTATAACATTTTTTATCTAATCTAAGAAGGTTTTATCCACTTTCCCTCAAAAAAAAAACTCTCACCAAAACTATATTGGCGAGAGTTCTCAGTTTACCTTAAGCATCTAACGCCTCGTTCACAAGACTATCAGCCAGTTTATTCTGCTCACGATAGACATGCTCGTATTTCACAGACTTAAATTTGTTTTTCAAGTTCCATATCTTCATATATTGCTGCGCCAACCCTGGATCCTTCACCTTGTATTCTCCATTGAGCTGCTTTACAACAAGCTCACTATCCAGAAAACAATGCAGATCATCTCCCTTCATCTCTGCTGCCTTTTCCAAAGCAGCCACTATGGCCTGATATTCTGCCTGATTATTCGTCGTCTCTCCAATACAACGACCTTCTTTGTATAAAATATTTTCATCTTCATCTTTAATCACAAAACCAATCCCGGCTGGACCAGGATTACCTCGAGCACCTCCATCAGAAAAAATTATAAATTTCATATTATTTTATTTTTAATTTTTCTTGTCTTTCTCTAAAATCAGTCGAGGCACTTAATTCGCACGGAGCAGCGGCTTCCCCAATATCTGGCAAGTCAGCAACTACCATATCCCAAAGTTTCGTCAATGTAGGCAAATCAAGCTTTTTGGACAATTGAAATATAATTGAATTACTTTCTACTTCCAAAGAAACTTCATACTCCTCAAAAGCAACGACTAGATCATCAGAAGGAGTATATTCCTTTAATTGATCTTCTTCAAAACTAATTAACTGTGTAATTCCACCATGAAAACCCGACTCATAAGTTCGATATCCTTTTGCCCGCAGTGATAATACGGCCGATCTAACCTGAGGCTCAATCCTCTCTACATAAGACCCCATACTCATCTCAGCTTCTGTTGCTCGAGGATTCTCAACTTCACGCTTCGCCACAAGAGCCTGCATTTCATTGATTGTTTTCCTTCTTAATTTCATATAATACGAAAAAAGTTCCATCTGATTGTCTGTCAAATTAAAAAATGATTTTAAGCGGGCTAATTCTTCGGGTGTTCCTGACTCAAAAATGCGTGTTGAGACCTCTTCATTATTAAAATCCTCTTGTTCAGAAACAGGATCTTTATCCGGAGACACAGGATTGCCTTGTTTCAAATTTATAGGGTCCTCAAATTTCATATTATTTTTTTATTTTAATATCTACAATTATAAATTGTGGCTCAACTCGCCCCTTCCACTCATTCTTGCTCAATTCCACAACAAGATCAAGCTTTTGCCCCATTCTAAGAACTTCAGACAGACTTTTGGAATTAAACTTCATCATTTTAAAAACTCTTGGGGTAGTGTGCTTGACCATTAAACGTAAATGATTTTTTTCTTGCCCAAGAAAGTCAATGCCAGCCACCTCTAAATTTTTTAACAAGAAATTTGGCTTACTATTAACTTCACCAAAAGGCTCAAAGGCTTCCAATTGATTTAAGAATCCTAGCCCAACATCCTCCGCCCGAATCTCAGCATCAATTTGAAAAAACGGAGTTAAGTTTTTGTTGGCCATTTCTTTGTCAGCATGAGTACACATGCCAGATCTAAATTCATCCATAACCTTCAAATCTGTCAGGGTAAAACCACACGCCTGACTATGACCACCAAAACGAGAAAAAACCTTGCTAACTGAAACTAATCCCTTCGTCAGATCATACCCCTCAACACTTCGTCCAGAGCCAACCACGCCAGACTCCGTCTGAGTCATCACAATCACAGGCTTATAAAAAGCCTCTGACAACCGCCCTGCAATAAGTCCAATGATTCCCGCTGGCCAATCAGCATGATAAGCAAACAAAATACTTTTTCCTTTTTGCTCATCCATTTGGTTTCGCGCCTGACTAACCGCCACTTCCGTAATACTTTGACGATCTTGGTTATGCTGCTGAAGTTTCCAGGCCAGCTTTTCAGCCTCAACCTCATCTTCTTCAACTAGCAAATCAAAAGCAATCCTTGCATGATCCATTCTCCCAGCAGCGTTTATCCGAGGCGCAATTTGAAAACCAATGGTATATGTATCAATTCTCTGAGTTCTAATTAAATCTAATAAATGTTTTAAGCCTACATTTCGTGTTTTTTCTAGAACAAGCAAGCCCCACTTTACCAAAATCCTGTTTTCATCTACCAAAGGCATTACATCAGCCACGACACCAATCGCCACAACATCAAGCATCCACTTTAGAAACCCCTTAGTCCCACCCCATTCTAACAATTGAGCTTCGTATTTTTTTATTTTTTCTTCTTCTGAATAAATCGCTTGAACAAATTTATAAGATACCGCCGCGCCAGACAAACCAAGAAAAGGATATTTATCACTTTTTACCTTTGGATTCAGGATTGCACAGGCATCTGGCAACTCCTCTAATGGCTCGTGATGATCTGTAACAATCACATCAATTCCAGCTTCTTTTAATTTTTTTATTGGTTCAACATTTGTGACGCCACAATCAACTGTAATAACGAGCTGCACCTTTTGTTCAATAAACTTATCAACTGTTTTTAAATTAATACCATAACCATCCTTTTCCCGGTGAGGAATAAAGACGTCAACATCTGCCCCCAAAATTTTTAATGGCCGGAACATGGTAGTCGAACTTGTCACGCCATCACAATCATAATCTCCATGAATCATTATCTTCTCCTTGTTATCAAGTGCCTGCCAAAGACGATCAACAGCCTTGCGCATGTCTTGAAACAAAAAAGGATCGTGCAATCTTTCAAAATCAGGATTGAAAAATATATCCATGTCTTGTTGACTTTGCAATCCTCTGTTATATAATAATTGTGTTATAATTGGATGGTGCCTAGGAAAATCCTTAATAAAATCCTGGGGTGCTTCCGGCAACACCCGCCATTCTTTCTGCATTTATTTTCTCTTAGCTATTAATAATTAATTGCAGAACAAACAATTATCACTAGCCAAAATTCACTATTTTTACTATAATATTTTACACTTTCTATGAAGAAAACACAAAGAATAGTCTGGATAATTATTGTCATAATTCTTATTCTCTCTATGGTCATGTGGACCATGGGCTCACTATTACTCTACTAAACACAAAGAGCCCCGCCATTGGCGGGGCTCTTTTTTAATATAATTGAAAATTATCTCTTCATCACAGACAAGAAGGCCTCTGGCGGAATATTCACCTTCCCCTTTCCAAATTCCATCATTTTCTTTTTACCCTTCTTTTGCTTTTCTAAAAGTTTCTTTCGACGAGAATAATCACCACCATACAATTTGGCTGTAACATCTTTTCGAAGAGCAGAGATTCTCTCGGCCGCAATTACCTTTCCCCCAAGCACAGCTTGAAGTTTAATGACAAACTGATGTCGAGGAATTGTCTCTTTTAGATTCTGAACAATTTTTTTGCCCGCTCGAAATGTCATGTCTTTATAAATGATTGTAGCAAAAGCCTCAACTGACTCCTCAGCTACCAAAATATCCATTTTTACCAAATCCGCCTTCTCATATTTATCAAACTCATAGTTCATAGAAGCATATCCAGAACTAACCGTTTTTAATTTATCATAAAAATCCACAATCAACATAGCCAATGGAATTCGATAATGAAGAATTGTTCGAGTATCATCAATATACTCAGTATTCAAATATTCACCACGACTGTCCTGAACTAGAGACATAATATTCCCCATATAGTCCTTTGGAGCCACAATATCAACATTCATAATCGGCTCCTCCATGTGATCAACTCCACTCGGATCTGGGAATTCATTTGGATTGTTAATAATATATTCATTATCAGAAATGATCTGAGCTTTTTTCAAATTTGAAGGAAGACCGCCACTATCTCGAAGAGAAACTTTGTAAGCTACACTTGGTACAGTCACAACTAAATCTAAATCAAACTCACGACGAAGTCTTTCCTGAAAAATCTCCAAATGAAGCATGCCAAGGAATCCACAACGGAAACCAAAACCTAAAACAGGAGAACTTTCTGGCTCATACATCAGAGAAGCGTCATTTAATTTCAACTTTGCAATCGCCTCTCGCAAATCATTATATTCATTTCCTTCTTTACAAAATATACCTGCAAAAACCATTGGCTTAACTTCTTTGTAACCACCGAGAGATACTGCAGTTTCTTTGTCTTTTAACAAAGTAATAGTATCACCAACACGACAATCCTGAATTTCTTTTAAACCAGTTACAAAATAACCAATCTCTCCAGCTCCCATTGTCTTCTTTGGCTCCAAATCTGGTCTCAAAATTCCACAGTCAATAAGTTCTCCCTCTGCCTCCGCACCCATCATATAAACCTTGTCACCCTTCTCTGCCATACCATCATGAATACGAACATAAGCAACTACACCTTTGTACTCGTCGTAAAATGAATCAAAGATTAAAGCCCTTAAAGGCTTATCTCTATCACCAACCGGAGGTGGGACAACTTCAACAACTCTATCCAAAATTGGTTGAATACCTTCACCAGTTTTGGCAGAACACATTAAAATTTCTTCTTTTTTGCAACCAATCAAATTTACAATTTCTTGAGAAACCTTTTCTACATTTGCGGCCGGTAAATCAATTTTATTTAAAACTGGAATAATTTCTAACCCTTGTTCAATAGCCAAATACAAATTTGCCAAAGTCTGGGCCTGAACACCTTGAGCTGCATCTACCAAAAGAATCGCTCCTTCAACCGCAGCCAAAGAACGAGAAACTTCGTATGAAAAATCTACATGACCAGGAGTATCAATCAAATTCAAAATATGCTCCTTGTATTCCATCTGAGCTGGTTGAAGCTTAATAGTAATACCACGTTCTTGTTCTAATTCCATAGTATCCAAAAGCTGATCTTTCATTTTTCGCTCATCAACTGTTTGAGTTAATTCCAAAAACCGGTCAGCCACTGTGGACTTACCATGATCAATGTGAGCAATAATACAAAAATTTCTTATTTTTTCCATCATAGAAGTATCATCAGAATAGCAGATTTAGCCAAAATAATCAATAAATTTACCACAATTATTGACAAACTGAGGGGAATATGCTATACTTTAATGTCTTGTTGACAAACCTGAATCCCACTTTCATCATCGAAAAGGAGCCTTTCTAATGAAACTGACCATTTTCGGAACATCTTCTATCTTCCGCAGCACCCGATACTCCCCAAAAGAGACTCCGAAAGCCTCCCTGACGTGTCGCGGGAAAACGCAGCAGTTCTTCTCCACGGGAAACCTCGAGAAAGCCCTCGCCGCTGGCTACACCGTCCTCGTCGTCTCGACGCGTTCGCGCCTCGGCACCCACGATCAGTGGTGGGTCGATCTCGTCGGCCGTGAGAACGTCTACCTCTCCGACGACTACGGCCAGAATGAGCGTATCCGCACCGCGGCGCTCAACAAGCCGTGGCGCGAAATCTGCGGCAAGTACGGAATCGAGGACAAGTTCGACTGGACCGAGTTCTGGACGGTTCTCCGCCCGGCGATCATGACGCTCCTCGGCGCGAAGAACGGCTACGACTTCTAGCGAGAATAGCTCGCGCATCCTCCACCCCCGAACGTCAGACGTTCGGGGGTGTTGCTTTTTAAATATATTAAAGCTTGACAAAATATCACAAATATACTAAAGTTTCATGTCCTCCAAATGGGATAAGGAGATAATCCATGAAACTTGCTATTCTCAGCACTTCAGAAATTCTCAGATACGAAAATGAGCCAGATGCGCGGGCCATCATGGGAACCTGGGCAAAGCATGGAAGAACAGGAACCCTATACACAACGGGGATCCTGGAAAAATCCCTCTCCGAAGGATACACAGTGTTGATCGTCTCTTCAAGGACATTCCTCGACGAGAGCGACCAATGGTGGAAGGATCTAGTCGAGCTGGACAACATCTACCTGGCGAACGACCACCCCGGAGAGATCACCAACGATGACCTCAACCTGCCATGGAAACGTGTCTGCCGAAGATTCGGAATCGAGGATCAGTTCAACTGGACCGGCTGGCACTGGCATGAGCTTCGTAAAAGGATCATCAGACGTCTCGAAGCCAAGACAGGTTCTGACTTCTGACAAGTCCCTACCCTCGAACGTCAAACGTTCGGGGGTGTTCTTTTTTAAATAAAAAATCACCCTTCGAGAACCTCAGGATGACATTGTTTTAATTAACTTAAATCTTCTTCAATTATAGATTCCTTCTCCGCCTTGAACCTCTTGAAAAATTTTCTCTTCAAAGACCCAAGAAAAACTAGAAGCTCTTCGCTTCGAAGTAAATATGCAATTAATGTAAAGATAGCTAAGCCAGCGATACCTGCAACTAAACCTTGCAAGAAAACTCCCCAAAACTTATTCATATCTACAATCAAGCCCATCCAAGTTTTTACAAACTGAGTTACAAACCCCATGACCAGCGCAGCAAAAGTAATCTTGAACGCAGACATGAGTAATCCATTGTGCCAGATATTTTTTATCTTGAATTTCATGAATACAACAAGCAAAGCAATATTTACAATAGAACTTATTGAAAAGCCCATAGCTAAACCTAGAACACCGAAATATTGAATCAAATACCAACTAGCAAATACATTTACGACCATGCTTACAAAACTAGCCACAAACGGCAAAACTGTATTGTGACGAGCATAGAAAGCTCTTACAAGAAGAGGCATCAACGCCTGCGCAAACAAACTTAAACAAAAGATTCCCAAAGCATCAGCCGTCAAAACCGTATCTTCCCAGCTAAACTTCCCTGCCCCAAGAATGACTCGAACAATCTGAATTCTTAATATAATAAACAAAGCTGTAAACGGAATAATGAAAAACAGAATCTGCTTGAACGTACTTAAAAATGATTTCTTAAACTCCTTCTCATCCTTGCTAGCAAACTTCTTTGATAAAGTTGGAAAAACCGCCAAGGCAAAAGAAACGCCAAAGAAACCAACGGGGAAACTTTGCAAATTATTAGCTAGATTAAATATCGCTAAACTACCAGCCGTGATAGTCGAAGCCAACACAGTAATCACAATAAAATTAATTTGACCACTAGCCAAACCTAGGATTCTAGGGCCAATCAACTTTATCACTTTCAAAAAGTGAGCATCTTTGAATTTCAAAGAGAACTTAAACTTCAATCCAAGCTTCAAGACAATCGGTAACTGAATCAACAAGTGCAAAACAGCTCCAAGGATAACGCCCCAAGCCAAGCCGTGCAATCCCCACCAATCTACAAAAAATATCGCTCCAATAATAATCCCGATATTATACATTACCGGTGCCAGAGAAAAACAAAGGAATCGTTTGAATGATTGAAGAACACCACCCAAAATACTACTTATTCCAAGCAATAACGGACTAAGGAACATTATCTGAGTTAACTGAACTGTAAGCTGAAGCTTTTCCCCTTCAAAACCAGGCGTGATCAATGGCACAAGCCAAGGAGCAGCAATTGCCAATCCAGCACCCAAAACGATTAGAACAACGCCAACAATATTCAAGATATTACTTACAAAATCCCAAGCAATTTTATTGGCCGTATACTTGAATGATTCCTCATTTTTTAAAAGTAAAATAAAAACTGGAATAAAACCAGCTGATAATGCCCCAAGGGCAATTAAGTTGATAAGTAAATCTGGGATTCTAAAGGCTGCAAAATAAATATCAAGCTCTGTGCCAGCCCCAAACTGAGATGCCAAAACTCGATCTCGGACAATCCCAAGAACTCGACTAAGCAAACCAGCGCCTGCAATTACTACGGCCGCTGATGTGACTGAACTAAATTTTAGTGACAATATTTTTTTAAGCATTTTATAATAAACCTTCTTTAATCAACTCGATTGTTGATTTACCTTCTTGAATTTTCATCACAAGCTGATTCTTATCTTCATAATAATCTTTTATTCTATCAACTTGCTTTGGCGAAGTGTTTTCTGGAATTTCTTGAAGCTCAAAATATTTCAAATCTCTTGCTTCTTCATTTAAGGTTAATTCACCTCCAACAACTTTACATTCAAAATTGAATACAACTTCATCTTTTTTGGCCTTACTATATACACCAAGTAATTTTGAAACTTTCACATCCAAACCTGTTTCTTCTTTTACTTCACGAATCACTCCATCCCAGGGACTCTCCCCTGAGTCCAATCCTCCTCCAGGCAGGTTCCAAAGATCGTAATCATTCCTATGAACCAATAACATTCTATTTTCTTTATCAACGATGATACCAAACACGCCGATTGTAAATTTATTTTTCATAGGCAAACATCAGACTAAATAGACTTCGCAATCATTAATTCTTCGTTAGTTGGTACCACCATGGCTTTCGTCTTGAAAGGAAGGCCCTTAATAACCAAATCTCTAATATCCTTGTTCCTTTCACCAATGCCAGCTGTAAAGACAATTGCATCGACTTTACCAAGCACAGCAGTATAAGCTCCAACATACTTTCTAACACGATAAACAAACATTTGCAAGGCAAGTTTGGCTAAATATTTCTGTGTTTTATCTAATTTTACAGGTGACTTATAACCCGGTATTTTGTAACCACTAGCTATCATAATGTCTCTCATGTCCTTTAATCCACTCACACCTTTCAAACCAGACTCTGAATTGAACAATTTTTGTATTCGGGCTGTGCTCCATCCTTGATCAGCTAGATATAAAGCAATCGATGGATCAATATCTCCTGTGCGAGTAGACATCATCAAACCTTCAAGTGGCGTAAATCCCATTGATGTATCAATTGACTTCCCTTCTCTAATAGCCGTCATACTACAACCGCTGCCGAGATGACAAACTATTAAATTAGCCTTCTTTTTCTTTAATTTCTTTGTAGCTTCACCTGAAACATATTCATGTGAAATCCCATGAAAACCATATCTTCTAATAGACTGTTTTTTGTAAATATCGTATGGCAATGGATATAAAAAGGCATAGTCCGGCAAAGTAGAATGAAAAGCTGTATCAAAAACAGCATAGTTCTTGGCGACAGGTAGTTCTTTTAAGCAAGCTTCAATACCCGCAATGTTATTTGGGTTATGAAGAGGTGCCAATTTGTTGTATTTCTTTAAATCAATTAAAACCCTCTTTGTAATTAAAGTGGGCTTTATATATTTTTCGCCACCATGAACAACTCGATGGCCTATTTTGTTTATCAAAGAAAAATCAATCTTGTTATCATCTAAAACCTTCAAAACTAAACTCAGTGCTTCTTTGTGATCTTTGATCTTTGTCTCTAAACGATCTTTACTCTTTTTTACCTTATAGTCTAGAAAAGAACCAGGTAGCCCGATCTTTTCTACTAATCCATCAGCCGCCTCTTTTAACGCTTCATCAAATAATTTAAATTTAAGACTGGAACTACCAGCATTAATAACTAGAGTTAATGTGTTTTTCATATTTATTTTGTAATAAGAAATGCTGTTTGATCACCACTGTACCCAGCAGCGTTAGCCTCATCTGTATCAAGATGAACAGCTGTTTCAAAATCCTCATGCACTCTAACCTCCACCTCATCAAAAGTTAAGGACCGAGGTCCTTCAATTTCAACGCTTACATTTTCTCCATCCGAGACTCCATATTCAAGAACCTGATCCGGATTCATATGAACATGACGCTTGGCAACAATTAACCCATCATTTAACTCTAACTCCCCCTTTGGTCCAACTAATTTAATTTCTCCAGAGCCGATAATCTTTCCAGACAATCTAAGTGGAGTTGAAACTCCAAGAGTATAACTATCTGTCTTTGAAATTTCAATTTGAGAATTGCTTCGACAAGGGCCAAGAACGCGAACATCATCAATCTCTCCCTTTGAGCCAACCAATTTAATTGTATCATTGCTTGCAAACTGTCCAATCTGAGACAAATCCTTAAAAACAGAAAGCTCATACCCTTCTCCAAACAGTACCTCTAAATCCTGCGTGGTTAAATGGGCATGACGTGCAGACACTTCAACTTTTATTTCTTTTTTCATATGTTAAATTATACGATTAAATAAAATTATTAGCTTCCAATAAATCAGAGCCTATCTCTATCTATATTTTAGCATTTTTTGAGCAAAACTTAAAGAAACGCATAAAGTTGACAAAACACAAATAACATTGTATTCTTATCTGTTAACCAGAACCTTGAGAATCGGAGGGCACCATGAGCCATCAAACTCTTCCCGGAAGAGAAATCTTCTTTTCCACAATCCGAACGAAGATCACCGAAGAACGATTCATCACGGCCATTGAATTTGCGTATAAAATCGCAAAAGCTGCTCACAAAGACCAGCTTCGCGACGACGGAGAGCGGTACTTTGATCACGTCAAAGCCGTCACCTGGATCATCTTGACCGAGTTAGACATCTCGGATCAGTTCTACTTGACACAACTCCTCTGCGTCGCCCTCCTTCATGACCTCATGGAAGACACCTTCCTGGCCGAGCGAAAGCACCTTCACTTCGTTTTCGATCAGATTAGCCCACAGATCACAAACAGTGCCTGGGAGCTAACGAACCCGAAGGAAGCGACAAAGGCCGAAAAATGGAGCAAGTT
>Ga0233437_1002146_pt1 | contig 31452 bp, 22 predicted proteins | sample SI_122_August201_FD_182714 | JGI IMG/M metagenome (GOLD analysis project Ga0233437, IMG submission 182714) | Seawater microbial communities from Saanich Inlet, British Columbia, Canada - SI_122_August2016_200_MG | ecosystem: Environmental > Aquatic > Marine > Inlet | place: Canada: British... | reverse complement strand
CCAATGATAGATTTTGCTAGAACAATAATGTCAAATGCAAACGCAATCAGAGATTTTAGAGAAATCGAAAATAAGTATATAGAATTAGATGTTCCACATTATCTTAAAACATAACCATTGTAATTAACTGTGATGATTGATACTAAAGGGTGTTTCATGGATTTATTTTTTTGTAGTTAATACATTTTTAGAAACTAGAAATTGGAAATTTGCTGCTCTTGAATTCCTAATTTCAAGTTTTATTTATAATCATGCTCCTATGTGTTTAAAATTAATTATGGGTGTTTCATCTGCATATATTTTATTTATTTACAAATTGATTGGAGAAAATACTTTTTTTCGGAATAGCTGATAATAATTTCTTTGAATGAGCAATTTCATCATCAAGTTCTCGTGCCATAAACATATAAGACCATCCCATATACATAATTATTCCGGTTGGTATTTGGCCTAAGACTCCGTTTCCATAGCTTGAGCCCATTATTCCTACGAAGCCCGCAATTATCGCATTAAGTTTTCCGATCAATACTTTATCTTTTACTTTAAACATTACCAGATACGAAGCTTTTACTAAAATATAAGACATAAAAAACAGGTGCATCAATAATCCGACAACTCCTTGTTCTGCCCAAATTTGAACATACCAACTATCAGTAGCTATATGTGCAAGAAAGCCTTGAGGCGAGAAACGTTCTCCCCATAAACCCGCACTACCTATTCCACCTCCAAAGGGCCTCGTAGCAAGATAAGCTTTTAATATTCTTTGATTGGCTAATCGTACTTGTAATGATGCATCTTCTGCAGGGTTAAATGCTGTACGCATTCGCTGTATTTGATAATAACTTTCTCCAATTCTTGTGAATTTAAAAAAGCCATAAAAAAATACAAGGAATATTCCACCGATAATTATTACTCTAATATTCTTTCTAAGGATAATATAAATTGCGAAACCCAGCATCGGTATAATCATAGCACCTCTTGTTCCTGAAATCATCATGCCGTAAAATCCGGTTATTGCCATGATTGTAAAGAATATTTTATCACGTAAAGTTTTACTGTTTAATGCTATTAATATCCCGACAACTCCTGCATGAGCCTGAGCAGCACCAAACTGCCCTGCATCACTATAAAATGAAAACACCCTCAATTGTCCCCATAACATGTGTGTAACTCCTCCAACTTCATCTAACCATCTTTGTTCAGCAAAATCAACGCCAAGGGTAAGTTGCATCCAGCCTTTCATTGTTCCAATTATCGAAAGTATTCCCCACAAATACAGATAAAGATTGAAATATTTGTATTTGTTAAACATTAGAATTACCAACGGAATTGTTAATAATGGGTATAAAGACATACCACGCATAGCATAAAACCATGCTTGTTTACTTAATGCTTCAGGGTTTACAATTTGGAATAAAGCATAAATAAACCATATTACCATAAATAATACTAAGTCAATCCTGATCTTTTTTAAATCAAGTTTATCGTAAAAATGCTTAAAAAACAATGCAATGTAAGAAATTACTAATAATCCGTCAATACTCAGTCCAAGAGGAACATTACGAATATATCTGGTCAAACCGATTGCAAAAAAAGACATAAATAGTAGTGATACTAAGGCAACCTGAGGCAGTATAAAAAATCTGTTTAAATAGATTAGGAGTGGTAGTATAGCCGCAATTAGAATTGCTGTAATCAGGCCTCCTTTTGCAATTATTATTCCGGTTAATATTGCAATAATAATTAGAATTGCGTAAGCAATAGGATTGTTTAGTTTTAATGAGCCAGGCTTATTTAATATATCATCAAGCATTTTATTCAAATAATCAATTTTGCATAAAAATAATAAAAAATCATTAATAGCAGAGAAGTTTGATGAAAAATTGAGTTGTTTAAAATTTGAAATTTTTTAATAATCCTCTGTAAAAACTCCAGCCACTAATAAAAATATTTTTTATTTTAATGGGAATTTCTTTGTTTAAAAAGCGAAAACCAAAAAATAATCCTACCAGAGTAGTTAATATAGTTACAGTTGCAACCCATAGCAAAAGAGTTGTAACTCCCCATTGAGGAAATATTTCGTGTAAAACAAAAACTGCAATCAAATCACCAATAATGTTTGCAATCGCCATATAAACCACTTTATAAAAATTTTGTCTTGGTTTATTAATGCTGTCAAGAGTAACTCCCGTAAATTTATCAATTGAAATTAATAATCCATAAATCAAAAATACTCTGAAAATATTTGCTGCTTCAAGATATTCATCACCTCCGAGAATGACAACTAATTGCTCGGCAAAAATGAAGCAAACAATAACAATTCCGAATACTAAAAATGTTACAGCTCCCGAATAAGTGTAAAATAATTTTTTCACTTCTTCAGTATCATTTTCGAGGCTTGCTTTCGAGATTTTTGGAAATGCAGTGGCAACAAAACTTCTTAATGGAACTTCGATAAGTTCAATGAGTTTTAAAGGAATGCTAAACAAAGCAACGCCCGCAGTACCTAAAAAGGGGCTTAATCCTATAATAACATGATCGGAGCTTTTCAAAAGATTGCTTCCTATTAATGTGCCCGTCGTATATTTTCCAAAGTTAAGGATCAATTTATTTGTAGTTTTGTTTGCATGAAAAAAATAGGAAATCCCATCCCATTTACTAATCATACAAATAATTGAAGTTATTAAGTTTACTGAGAGGTGTGCAATTACAATTGTTGTAATTCCGTAGTGAAAAAAGAAGTAATTTATAGTTAGAAAAACAATAAATCCCCCGGTGTTGAAGCTGCTAAGAAAAAGCATTTTATCGAATTTCTGATCGGCTTGCAAAATCGTTAATGCATTATTGAAAGGAAGATTAACGATGGAAAGAATAGGATACCATATAAAAAATAATGAGAAGCCGGATTGATCAATTTGTTCAGTAAAAATTAATTGTAATCCCCAAACAATGACCACTATTATTAAGGTTGCAGATAATCCGATAAGCCAATTCGAGCCGATCAATTTTTTTCTTTCATCATCTTTGGTACCCGACAAAAATCTGATTATTGCAATTTTGGTAATTCCAAAGCGAAACATTTCTATAAAACTCGTACCGGTTAGGAATAATATCCATTCGCCAAATGAATCTTTTGATAAACTTCGGGTTAGAATAATAATTCCTAAAACTCCAAAGCCGGCAACTAATCCATTGCTGGCTAATGATAGAAAATTATTTTCTTTAGTAATTCTTTTAATTAAGTTTATCAATTGCAAATAGTTTAATTGCGTTAAACATTATTCTTCTTTGATTTTGAAAAAGAAAAATATTTTTTAATGCGTTTATATCTGTTTTGCTTTTTTCTGCTAGGAATTCCATTAATTATTGTTTCCAGAACAAAAAGCTCTGTTTTATTAAGAATAACTATCGGGTCATCGTTTGATACTTCTTTCAAAGTATCAAGTGCCATAATATCAGCTCTTTGCCATCTGTGGCTTGCTTGAACACATAGTATTGAAACATCAAAAGATTTCATTAATTCAAGAGGGTATGTGTGATATATAATTGCCGGGATTTCTACAAATATATAATCGTATTCTGTGTTATGTTGACGAAGATATTTTGTGTTTATTAATTCATTGAAATCTTTAATTTCACTAAAGTTATTTCTAATATTATAAAAGACATAATTATCATTTACTTCATCATTTTGATTATTTATATTGTCATAAGAATAATTCAGATATAATACTTTTTCACCGTAGCTGGCGAATTTATTAATTACCTTTTTTGTAATAAATGTTTTACCGACTTCATGCTTTGTGCTGAAAATTAGTATTAAATATGGTTTCTCCATTGAGTAAACCAAATTCTGATTGATTTTAAGTTTTATATTTTGCGCAAATATTTCAATAAGCCTGTTTTCGATATAACCAAAATCTATTGAATCGTTTTTCGATGAAATTTTTGGATAGGCACCAGCGAGTCTAAGTTTCGTCAATTTTTCAGCACGTTCAGGGGTTTTAATTGTTGTGTCGAAATATTCAAGAATTATTATTAAAGCCGCTACTAAAATAAATCCAAATAATGCGGCAACAATAATAAGTAGTTTTACTTTTGTTGAATTCGGAGTAATTGGGAAATACGGTTCATCGACGACTTTAAGATCTGAAGACATTTCAAGATTTTGTTGCCGCATTTTTGCAAGGTTTAAACTATGTAAAAGTTCAAGATAAGATTGCTCGGCAACAGTAATTTCCCGCTCAATACGTTTTAACATTGCTCCAAGTGGGGCAAATATTCTATATGTTACAAGGAAATCATTTTTTCGTTTTGCTAATACTTTTAAACTTGCTTTTGATTCTTCATAAGTAATAACATTTTGCAGCCAATGATCTAAAAGAGTTTTTATTGGAATTCCCTGAGTTGTATGAGTATATAAATATAATTGATTTGTATAAATTTGCAATTCATCTTTTATCGAATTAGATTGCTTATGTAAATTATTTAATTTACTTTCAAGCATTGGATTTTCTTCATCATAAATCTCAGCAATTAAAATTCTTTCTGCAACTTTTTGTAATTTATCACGCTGCTCGGTTATTTCTCTTGATTTCAGATATATACTGTCCCTGTTTGCTAAGCCTCTTTCGATCTCGTCTAATGCGGCAGCGGCAGATTCAAGTCGAATTTGTTCGTTTTGATAAAAAACATCAAGGTCTTCTTTTTTTGATGCAATATATTTACTTTGTTCGTAATAATTTATAATATTATTTTTTTGATTGAATTTTAATAAACGATTTTCGGCATCGTTCAAACGATCATTTGCAAGCTTTACCTGTTCTTCAAAATATTTTACAACAGCATCGGTTTGTGTTTCTTTTAATAATCTGTAATTTTGGATAAATGCATCAACCAGAGCTTTTAAGGTTTGTTGACAAATTCCCGGGTCATCAGCTGTATAGGAAATTCTAATTAAATCACTATTTTGAACCCTGTAAATCTGAACACTTTGTATCGCCCCAATACTATAATGGCGATGAGCATAATGCAATAAATGATAGATAAAATTTGAATCACTTGAGAGATAATAAAATGTGAAGTTTTTTACTGTTCGTTCAAAATCATCGGGTCTTACTCCGGGTGGTATTATCGGATCTTTAACGAAATTTTGTTGTTCCGTATATTTTGAAATGTCTTCGACAACTTGAGTTGTAGTAACATTTTTAGGTACGGATATTGCTTTTCCTTTATCAATTTCACTATTTAATTCTTTGCCAAATTGTTCAGGCGTTTTTTTATAAGTCGGTATGCTCTGATAATCTTGTCTGATTTTTAGAATTGTACCAACAGGAAGTGATTGTGTAGTAATATTGTTGAGACTTTTTAATTCATCAACCGGTATTTCATATTTATTTGCTATTGAAAATAAGGTTTCACCTGCTTTAACTATATGAGTAAAATAATTTTTCGAGTTACCATTAAAAGAGTCACTATATTTTCCAATAACTAATTGTTGACCAGGAGATATTGCTGTTGATTTTAAATGATTGATTTTCATCAACTCACCGATTGATTTTCCATATCTGCTTGAAAGTAGTCCCAAAGTTTCACCCGATCGGACAATATGATAAATATTATTATCCGTACTTTCCCTACCTTCAAGATTTATAGTTGTTTTCTCAAGTCCGAGATATGAATCTTTCTTAGTGTCGTCTGAGCCGGTTTCAATACTACCATTACTTATTTTTTCTCTTTTTGCTTTATTTATTTTCTTAGATATTTCTCTTTCAAGCCCTTTAATCTCCTTTTCAAGAATTTTGATATCCCGCTCCTTTTCTCTTTGTTGGCCTGTTTTACCATTTTTTACTACAAGATCCTTAACAAGTTTTGGAACAATTTGTTGAAGGTCATAATAATTACTCTCTGAAATATATTGTGGGTTATATTTTTCCAAAGAAAGGTCCTGGGCTAAGAGTGTGATTGAAGTTTGCTCGAGGGTTTGGCGCGATTTTAACATATTGATCATATTGTCAAATTGCATATTCGTACCAAAAAAATCGGAAACTCGTGATCCGGTTGTTTCAATTGAGTATCCTGTCGCTATTCCGGTATAAACAACAGTTTCAGAAGTATAATTCTTTTTTTTGTTACGTGTTAATAGATATACCGTAAATGCAAGTACAAGAGGTACAATAATCAAGAGTAATATATGTCGTTTAAGTAATTGTATTAATTGAAATATATCCATGTATTTACTTTATAACATTTATTAAATTAAAACGTACGCCGACAAGTTCTTGCAATAAATCATAAGCCATATAGAGTTCATAAATCCTATCCTGAAACTCAACAGCTCTAATCATCTGAATATCTTTTAGTCGTGTTAGCTCAGCTATTGTTATATCACCATTTAAATATTCTCTTTCTGCCATTTGCATCTGTAATAATGCGTATTGTTGAAATTCATTAACTATTCGTAATAATTTTTGAAATTGAACTAATCTGTTATATTGTAATATTACATCTTGTCTGATCTCTAATTCTTCTTGTTCTCTTTGAGCTAAATTCTGTTCAATAAGCCTTTTAGATTTATTGATTTCGTTATTTCTATTAATGATATCAATAGCCGGCATCCTAATATACGCTGAAACTGCAAAAACAGTTCGAATGGAGGTTGAGAGTACATAATTAGGTTGAATGTTTTCAATTTTATCTTCAAAGAAATAATTACCATATTGAAGGTATGACTCAACACCAAAATTTTTCGTCCAATTCCTTCTGGATGATTTTAAATCACAATAGTTGACACCAATTAGGGCATCCGTTAGTTTTACCTTTGGCGAAAACTGTATTGCCATTTGAATTAATGCCTCTAAAGGAGGTATTTTTTCTGTAATATCATCAATTAAAGGATTGTAATACATTGAGCTATCAACCTGTTGAGCGGTAACCTCTTGTGCATCAACACTTGTTGAACAACTTATTATTATTAAAAATAATAATATAAATTTTAATATAAGTATTTTTAAAATTTGCATTAATTAAACATTTTCTTTTTGAAATACAGCTGGAATTGTTTTTAAAATAATTGTTATATCACCAATAAATGAATTATTGTCCGCATAAGCATTATCTAATTCTTTTCTTTCTTCTTCCGACATTTCTCCTCTTCCTCGTTTTTCAACTTGCCATTTTCCTGTGATTCCGGCAGGGGCTTTAAAACGCTTACTCCATTTATCTGAAGTAATCAGTTCAGCCTCATAAAGTGGAAGTGGCCGATTCCCAACTATTGACATGTCGCCTTTCAAAACATTGATCAATTGTGGGAGTTCATCAATACTTAAGTTTCTAATAAATTGACCTATTTTAGTGATTCTCGGATCATCTTTGATCTTAATAAAAGCACTTTTTGAATCCTTTCTTTTTAATATAAGATACTGGTTTTCACAGATTTTTTTTCCTTCTATATGAAGGATTGGTGAACAAGGTTTTCCTGATCTTTCACATTCAGGACAATTTTCATCAAGATTAATACTTTCATCTACAACTGCATCTAACTGATATTGATTAAGATGCTTCATATCTTTAAGCTTTTTATCGGCATCTGTTGACATTGAGCGAAACTTATAAAAATCAAAAATTTTATACCCTGTACCAACTCTTTTTGAAATATAATATACTTTTCCTTTTGATTCGAGACGAATTAAAAAGGCAATAAGTAGCAGCAATGGAGATAAAACCAAGAGAATCGTACCCGAAACAAGTAAATCAAATGTTCTTTTAATAAAAGGCATTTTGTATTCTTTGACAACAATATTTTCCGTTGAAGGTTTGATTGTTCGTTTTTTGAAGTCTATTAAGAACCTTATCCTATCGTAAATATTTTCGATGTTAAGTGGTGCAACATAGAAATCATCTACTTTTTCTTTAATTGCTTTTATTTTTGTTTCGTTAGAAAATTCATGTGTAATCAGGAAAAATATAATGTTTTTATATTTGTTTTTTGAGAAAAGCAACTTATGAATTTCAAGTCCTTTCATTCCCGGAAGATTGTTTTCACACAAAATAACATCAAACATCTTGTTTTCAAGCAAAGAAATGGCTGAAAGTCCGTTTTTGGCTGAAACTAATTCAAATTTATCAGGTTCATTAACGAACTGATCAATTATTGTGTTATCCGAACCAATATATAAAACATTAAATTTTGTAAGCTCTTGAATTTCCATAAGATAATCAATTGGTGATTATAATTATTTTCTTAATAACAATAACTCAATTCTAATTGATAGTTCTTCAGGGTTAAAAGGTTTAACAATATAATCGTTTGCCCCAAGTTTCAGGCATTTAACTTTTTCCGAGCTGCTTTCAATACCCGATAACATAATCATTGGAATATCTTTGAAGAAGCCACTTGCTCTCACATTTTTAATAAATTCATAACCATCAAGGTTAGGCATTTGAATATCTGCAACAACCAAATCGGGCAAGTTACCTTCTTCCATCCAGGTTATAGCATCTAAACCGTCGTTTTTTGTTACAACATCATATTCTTTTTTAAGGAAATTTTCTAATAGTATCCTAATGCTTAATTCATCGTCAATTACAAGGATTTTTTTCTTCATCTTTTTTATATAATTTAAGAATTGTTGTTTATGTTACCTATTTATTTAAAAAATTAAATCATTATTATGTCTAATTTTATTTTGAATATCACACAAAAATAAATAAATTTTTTCTACTAATACAATATTAATTGAAAGTTATCTACAATTAATAGTTAATAACTGCAAAATTTTATAAAAAATAAAATAAATTTTCTCTTATATGAAAAAATATTTAATGATTTGAATGATTTGAGTTACCTGATATTTAGATAGATGTTTTTTGAATTATTGCCTGATAATTTTTTCTTTAGATAAATTAACAAATTTTGATATTTAGATCAAAAGGGTTATAATTTATTATAAATTTTTTGTAATTCATATAATTCGTCTCTTAATCGGGATGCTTCAATGAAATCAAGTTCTTTTGCCGCTTTTTCAATAGATTTTTTATGTTTTTTGATTGCTTTTTGAAGTTGATCTTTTGACATATAATGAACTACCGGATCGGCTGCTATACTTGTCGATTCATTTTCGATATAAGCTTTTTGTTCGGCTTTTTTTGCATCCGCAACAGCCGTTTGACCAAGTATTGATTCTGTGGATTTTTTTATGGGTGTTGGAGTAATATTGTGTTTTTGATTATAAAGAAGTTGTTTTTCGCGTCGCCTATTGGTTTCGTCAATAGTGCGTTGCATAGAATTTGTTATTTTGTCGGCATACATTATTACTTTACTGTTAATATTTCTCGCTGCACGCCCGGCTGTTTGGGTCAGTGAGCGCTCCGATCGTAAAAATCCTTCTTTGTCGGCATCAAGAATTGCAACCAATGAAACCTCCGGTAAATCTAAACCTTCTCTAAGTAAATTTACTCCGATTAAAACATCAATTACCCCGAGTCGGAGTTCACGCATTATTTCTACACGTTCAAGTGTTTCAACATCAGAATGAATATATCGACATTTTATATTTAGGTTTAATAAATATTTTGTCAGTTCTTCAGCCATACGTTTAGTAAGAGTAGTAACAAGTACCCTATTTCCCTTGTTTAAAGTATTTTCAATTTCATCAAGGAGATCATCAATTTGATTCATACTTGGTTTAACTTCGATTATAGGTTCAAGAAGGCCGGTAGGACGAATTATTTGTTCAACAACAATTCCTTCAGATTTTTGCAATTCATAATCTGCCGGCGTGGCACTAACAAATATTACCTGGTTAATAAGAGTTTCAAATTCATCGAATTTTAATGGCCTGTTATCCATTGCCGAAGGAAGCCTGAAACCATATTCAACAAGATTTTGTTTTCTTGATCTGTCGCCACCATACATAGCCCGAACTTGCGGAATTGTAACATGGCTTTCGTCAACAACAAATAAGAAATCATCAGGGAAATAGTCGATTAAACAAAAAGGACGAGAGCCCGGTGAGCGACCGTCAAAGTATCTTGAATAATTTTCAATACCCGAACAATAGCCAAGTTCTCGCATCATTTCAATATCATAAGTAACCCTGTCTTCGAGTCGTTTTGCTTCCAGATGTTTGCCGTTTTCTTTAAAATAATCAATATGTTTAAATAAATCGTCCTGAATTAGATGGATAGATTCATTCATTTTTTCTTGTGATGTGACAAAAATATTTGCCGGATAGATTGCAATATTTTCATGTTCTTCAATTTTTTTTCCATCAATCGGCGAAAAACTTTCAATCGACTCAATTTCATCACCAAAGAAAATCACTCTGTAGGCAAAATCGGCATAAGCAGGAAAAATATCGACTGTATCGCCTTTCACTCTAAAATTACTACGTAAAAATTCGACTTCGTTTCGTGAATACAAGGCTGTTACAAGAAAATGTAAAAAACGATTGCGGCTGATTATATCTCCTGTTTTAATTCGAATAACATTATCGGTAAAATCATCTGGGTTTCCAATTCCATAAATACAAGACACAGAGGAAACGACAATGATATCTTCTCGTCCTGATAATAAAGATGAGGAAGTACTCAAACGAAGTTTCTCAATTTCATCATTAATTTTAAGGTCTTTTTCGATATAGGTATTAGATACAGGAAGATAAGCTTCAGGTTGATAATAATCATAATACGAAACAAAATATTCGACAGAATTATTGGGAAAAAATTGTTTGAATTCTCCATATAATTGGGCAGCAAGAGTTTTATTGTGGCTTAAAACGAGGGTAGGTTTTTTAACCTCCTGAATTACATTAGCAATTGTAAATGTTTTTCCGGAACCTGTTACACCAAGCAAAGTTTGAGCAGCATCATTTCTTTTTATTCCTTCAACCAATTGTTTTATTGCTTCCGGCTGATCTCCCGTTGGTTTGAATTCGGATGTTATATTAAATTTCATCAAATATTTTTTGCATCAATTATGCAAATATATTAAAGAAAAACGAGAATGTTATGATTATTATCTGAACACAGTATTATGTATGATTTTAGTGTGTTACATAATTTTCAACACAAAAACGGCCTGGCTAAACATCTTTCCCTATATTTTTTTGATGAAAAACTCACGGCTTTTTATGGATTTATTTTTAATGTTTATTTAGATTCATTATAAATTTCATTTTAAATGATTTAATGCTTGACTTTTATAAATTATTGTTGTATGTTTACACCCAGCAATTTTTCTTATTTCAAGAACTAAAAAAAATCATCATGAAAAACATTTTATTTTCTTTAATTTTTGTTTTGCTGGCCGGCTCACTTTGGGCACAACAGCAAACTGATGTGTTACAACATAAGGAACACAGAATGCACAATGATCCTTTAATGGAACAAAATGCTAATCCGGATCAAGACCGGATGCTTACGGGTAAAATGGATTTTCTTCATTTAAATATGAAAAATACTAAAACAACCATCTTGGTGGATTCTGCATTTTATTCGACACCATATTTAGATTACAAACAACTTTGCACTTATGATGGAAGCGGGAATGTACTAACTTATTATTTCCAAAAATGGAAAAACGGTGCATGGGAAAATGCTCGATTATATACTTACACTTATGATGCTAACGGGAACCTACTAACTGATTTATATCAAACTGCACAAACTAATGGATGGAGGTATGTAGAATTTCTTACCTACACATACGATGCCAATGGAAATATACTAACTTATTTTAGAGATAAAAATGGGTGGCGTGATCAATTACATACTTACACCTACGATGCTAATGGCAGTATAATGACCGATTTATACCAAGAATGGATAACCGGTGCTTGGATTAACGATAGATTAAATACATACACAAACGATGCTAATGGGAATAGGCTGGCTGATTTAAGGCAACTTTGGGAGGATGAAGAGTGGATGAATGATTATTTATATACGTACACCAACGATGCTAATGGAAATAAATTAACTGAATTAAGGCAATCTTGGGAAGATAGTGAATGGAGGAATACCAGATTAAATACCTACACTTATGATAGTAATGGAAATGAGCTGACTGAATTAGATCAAACATGGGAAAACAACTCATGGAAAAAAATATATTCATATACATACACATATGATTCCAATGGGAATAGGCTTTCTGAATTACAACAACATTGGGAAAACGGGGTATGTGTTTATAAAGGTTTAAGTACTTACAAATACGATGTTAATAGTCAAAGGATAAGATATTTATACCGGCAATGGGAAAACGGAGGTTGGGAAAATTATCAATTAGTAACCTATATCTACGATGATAATGGAAATAGGATAACTTATTTACTACAATATTGGGGAAACGATGAATGGGTGAATAATAAAAAAATGAATTGGGACTTCCTTGAAGGTCAGATAAAGGCCAGAGTTCATGTTTGGGATGGAAGCGATTGGATTAAAAGTCCCACAAGTGATAATCTAAGTGTTATTATGGGTGGAGAAATGGTATTTTCTTGCTCTGCCATCAACCTTGAACTAAACTATGCTGGTATTTCCGGAATAGAAAACCCCCAAACAAATCCAAATAATTCACCAATCCGGTGCTATCCAAATCCCGTAACAGATCAAATAAATCTTGAAATTGATCCGGCATGGCAGGCAAAGAATTATCAATTGGAATTATTTAGCCAAACAGGACAAAAGGTAAAATCTTTTAAGATTTCCTCCAACATTGGCTCATCAATTATTCCAATTAAAGTGGATGATGTTCCTGCGGGATTATACCTCTTACGAATTGAGGCAGGTAAACAGATTTTCTCGCAAAAGATAATTATTTCGAAATAGATTATGTTAACTAAGTTATTATGTATCTTTGAATTGACAATTCTTTCTTATTTAAAAACCAAAAAATAACACCATGAAAAACTTATTATTTACAATTATTTTTGTTTTGCTGGCCGGCTCGCTTTGGGCTCAACAGCAAACTGATGTGTTACAACATAAGGAACACAGAATGCACAACGATCCTTTAATGGAACAATATGCTAATCCGGATCAAGACCCGATGTTTTCGGGTGAATTGGATTTTCTACCTTCAAATATGAAAAATACTGAATTAGATATCTTGGTTGATTCTATTATCTTTATTGGTGGTTATGGTGAATTTAATAGAATTTATACTTACGACGAAAACAGAAATATTCTAACCTATGTACAAAAGTATTGGTGCTCTCCCAGTATTATTCCATTAGGTACAGAGTCAGATACATACACTTATGATATTAATGGAAACATATTGACTGTATTACACAAAATTTGGTCGGTCGATGTGCTTTCTTCTACAAGATTGTTTACCTATACATACGATAATAATGGGAATATGCTATCAAAGCTTTATCAAAAATTGGAAAACGATGAATGGGCGAATTCGTTTTTAAAAACATACACTTATGATGAAAATGATAATAAAATGACGGAATTATTTCAAGAATGGGAAAATGACGAATGGCTGAATACCAGGTTGTATTCCTACACTTACAACACCAATGGTGATATGTTGGCAGAGTTAGAGCAAATCTTTGAAAATAACACATGGAAGAATTATTCTATTGATACCTTCACTTACAATACCGAAGGGAACGTACAAACATTTTTATGGCAGAAATGGGAAAACGAAGAATGGAAAAATAAACAATCTAATAGCTACACTTACGATAACCATGGAAATATAATAAATAAGTATTCTTATTATTGGGAATCAGGAGAATGGATTAATTCATCATTATCTTCCTACACTTATGATCAAAATTCCAATATTCTCACGCGGTTATACCAAAAATGTCAAAATGATTTTTTAGTAAATGATGGATTATATTATTACACAAATGATGATTACGGGAACAGACTAACTGAGCTTAGTCACCGCTGGATAAATTCTTCTTGGGAGATAAATAGATACTGTGTGTATGATTTCCAACCTGGTAATGCAAGTGGCTTTTCTTATTATTGGGATGGAGATAAATGGGAAACTGGCTGTGAAGGTGATATTAATATTGTCATGGAAGGAGAATTAATGTTTGATTATCATGCTGATACAATTGAATTCTACTATACCGATTTCTCCGGTATAGAAGCCCCCAAAAAAAATCCAGAAAACTCACCAATACTTTGCTACCCAAATCCCGTAACAGATCAAATAAATCTTGAAATTGATCCGGCATGGCAGGCAAAAAATTATCAATTGGAATTGTTTAGCCAAACAGGGCAAAAAGTAAAATCTTTTGAGGTTTCATCAAACATAGGTTCAACAATAGCTCCAATAAAAGTGGATGATGTTCCTTCGGGATTATACCTTTTACGAATTGAGGCAGGAAAACAGAATTTCTCGCAAAAGATAATTATTTCGAAATAGATTATTAATTAAAACATTATGTATCTTTGACATTGACAATTCTTTCTTATTAAAAACCAAAAAAATAACACCATGAAAAAATTATTATTTACAATTATTTTTGTTTTGTTGGCCGGCTCGCTTTGGGCGCAAAAGCAAATTGATGTGTTACAACATAAGGAACACAGAATGCATAATGATCCTTTAATGGAACAATATGCAAATCCGGATCAAGACCCGATGTTTTCAGGTGAAATGGATTTTCTACAACAAAATATGAAAAATACTGAATTAGACATTCAAGTTGATTTTATTGTTTATATAGGTAGCTACGGTGAATTTAATAGAATTTACACCTATGACGAAAATAGAAATATTTTAACTTATGTACAAAAGTACTTGATACCTCCCGATACTATTCCATTTGGTAAAGAGTTTGATACATACACTTATGATAATTACGGAAATATATTGACTGTTTTGCACCAAAATTGGACTTATGGTGAACTTTCTAGTACAAGATTATATACCTACAGCTACGACAATAATGGGAATAGGCTGACTACGCTACGTCAAAAATGGGAAAACGATGAGTGGGTGAATTCATTTTTAATTACATACACTTACGATGAAAATGAGAATCAAATAACGAAATTAAATAAAAAATGGGAAAACGAAGAATGGTTGAATACATGGTTGTTTTCCTACACATACAACACTAATGGTAATAGACTGACAGAGTTAGATCAAAAATTTGAAAATAACACTTGGGAGAAGAAAAATAATTATACATACACTTATGACACCGAAGGGAATTCGCTAACATATTTATCGCAGAAATGGGAAAACGAAGAATGGAATAATATTCAATCTTATAACTACACTTACGACAACAATGGAAATATAGTAAAAAACCATTTTTGTCTTTGGAAATCTGGAGTATGGATTAATTATTCTTTAACTTCTTATACGTATGATCAAAACTCTAATATTCTTACACGATTATATCAAAAATGGCAAAACGACTCATTAGTAAATGAACTCTTAAATTATTACACAAATGATGATTACGGGACCAGACTAACTGAGCTTAGTCACCGCTGGATAAATTCTTCTTGGGAGAAAGGCCATTACTGTGTATATCATTTCCTACAAGGTAAAGTAAACGCCTTCTCTTATTATTGGGATGGAGATAATTGGGTACCAGGCCATGATGGTTCACTTTATATTATCATGGAAGGAAAGCCAATATTTAATAATCACGGTGATACCCTTGAACTCTACTATACAGACATCTCAGGCATTGAAGACCCCCAAACAAATTCAGAAAACTCACCAATCCGTTGCTACCCAAATCCCGTAACTGATCAAATCAATATTGAAATTGACCCGGCATGGCAGGCAAAAAATTATCGTTTGGAATTGTTTAGTCAAACCGGACAAAAAGTAAAAACTTTTGAGATTTCGTCAAATATTGGTTCATCAATTATTCCAGTTAAAGTGGATGATATTCCTCCGGGATTATACCTTTTACGAATTGAAGCCGGAAAACAGATTTTCTCGCAAAAGATAATTATTTCGAAATAGATTAATTAAAAGATTATGTATCATTGACATTGACAATTCTTTCTTATTAAAAACCAAAAAAATAACACCATGAAAAACTCATTATTTACAATTATTTTTGTTTTGCTGGCCGGATCACTTTGGGCGCAACAGCAGACTGATGTGTTACAACATAAGGAACACAGAATGCACAACGATCCTTTAATGGAACAATATGCTAATCCGGATCAAGACCCGATGTTTTCGGGTGGAATGGATTTTCTACAACAAAACATGCAAATCACAGATACAATCATAAAATTTGATTCAGTGTATATTGTGCGAAACGGTGGGAAAGAGCTTAGAGAATTTTTCACATACAATAAAAATGGAGAATTAACGAACTATTTATTTCAAGAAAAAGTAAACGGTGAATGGATAAATGACTATATTTCAACTAATACCTATGATCATCTTGGAAATAATTCGGTAAGATTAGCTCAATACTGGACTGATGGAATATTGGCTACTATGGGGATGCACACTTATACTTATGATAATAACGGTAATAAGTTATCATCGTTATGGCAATATTGGAAAGACAACGAATGGGAAGACTACACATACTTTACCTACACTAATGATGAAAACGGAAATAGGTTGTCTGAGCTAAGAGAAGATTGGGAAGACGGAGAATGGATAAAGTTATATTATTATATTTACACTTACTATCCAAATGGTAAATTATTAACCTCTGCTAGACCAACTTGGAAAAACAACGAATGGGAAAATCATTATTTATCTACCTTCACTTACAATGAAAACGGAGACTTTTTAACTAAATTATTACAATCCTGGGGAGGGAACATATGGAGAAACAAATCATTATATACCTACTCTTACGATAACAATGAAAACTTGCTTAATGAATTGTATCAGGAATGGGAAAATGATGAATGTTTGAATGTCTGGCAAGAGACTTTTACTTTTAACCAAAATTCAAATATACTGACTTTTTCAAGCCAGGAATGGGAAAATGATGAATGGCTGAATACTATTTTACATACTTACTCTTATGATACTCACTGGGATTGGGTTACTAAATTAGAAAAAATTGAGGAGAATAATGTTTTGATAAATAAAAAATTAGTTACTCGTACCTATGATAAAATTGGAATGGATTCAACTTGGCAGTACCAAAATTGGGAAAATGATACCTGGATTAATTCAACTTTATGGACATATAAATACAACGACAAAGGAGATGTATTGTATAAATCTATTAAACAATGGAAAGATGATGCCTGGGAGGATATTCAGAAACAGGATGTCGAATTCTTTCCCGGCAAAATAGTTTCCAGATCGTATTCTCATATTTCAGGAAGTTGGACTGGTGGCTATTCATATACATCTCCACAAATTATTTTTGAAGGAAAAATTCTCAAAATTGGAGTTACTGGATATTGCCTGGATATTTACTATTCAGACATCTCCGGCATAGATAACCCCCAAACAAATCCACAAAACTCACCAATCCATTGCTACCCAAATCCCGTAACTGATCAAATCAATATTGAAATTGACCCAACATTGCAAGCAAAAAAATATCATTTGGAATTGTTTAGCCAAACAGGGCAAAAAGTAAAATCTTACGAGGTTTCATCAAACATTGGTTCATCAATAGCTCCAATTAGAGTGGATAATGTTCCTGCGGGATTATATCTTTTACGAATTGAGGCCGGGAAACAAATATTCTCGCAAAAGATAATTATTTCGAAATAGATTATAAATTATTATGTATCTATGACATTGACAATTCTTTCTTATTAAAAACCAAAAAAATAACACCATGAAAAACTTATTATATACAATTATTTTTGTTTTGCTGGCCGGCTCGCTATGGGCGCAACAGCAAACTCAAGTGTTACAACAAATGGAACACAGAATACACAACGATCCTTTAATGGAACATAATACAAACCATAATCAAAATCCGATGTTTACCGGAGGAATGGATTTCCTTATATCAGATTTAAAAAATTCTGATTTAGACATTCGTATTGATTCTATATATTCGTGGGATAGTAATGGAGATGAGTTCAGACAATATGATACATACAATAATAATGGGAAACAATTATCCCATTTATGTAATAAATATGAAGATGGAATATTAGTTGCGAAATGGTACAGCACCAAATCTTACGATGCTGATGGAAATACACTCTCCAGCCTTTCACAAGGTTGGGTAAATAATATATTGTCATATTCTTCATCTAGTAATCTCATATATGATAATGATAATAACTTATTGTATATTATTCATCAACATTATTCAGGTGGAATTTGGAGAAATTCTTATTGCCACACCTACACTTACGATAATGACGGAAATATTTTGACTTATATCAGAAAAGACTGGGATAACGACACATGGACGAATACATGGTTTAGAACTTATACTTACGATAACAATGGAAATGTAATTACTGTTTTAGTTCAAGACGGTGACAACAATACATGGATAAATGATGTATTGGGTTCTTGTACTTATAATAATAATGGAAGCATATTGAACTGTGTATTTCAAAACTGGCAAGGCAACTCATGGACTAATGACAAATCATATACTTACACCTATGACAACAATGAAAATATGCTTACCGAGTTATATCAGGAATGGGAAAACGAGGCATGGGTAAATGACCTGATTCAAACTTATACTTTTGATCAGAACTCTAATAATCTGTCATATTTAAGGCAAATCTGGAAAAATGATGAATGGGTAGGTACCCATCATGATACTTATACCTATGACATCAATGGAAATGTGCTTACAAAAATATCACAAGAAAAAGAAAACAATGTTTTGGAAAACAAATCATTTTTAACTTACATATACGATGACAATGGATATATGTCAAGCTCGTTTCATCAAGTATGGGAAAACGGCAGTTGGATAGATTTTTCGCAATGGTCATTCTATTTTAACAACAATGGGGATTTATTGTCAAATCTTTATCAACAAATACAAAATGATACAATGGAAGAAATTCAGAAACAGGAAGTCGAATTCTTCCCAGGTAAAATAATCTCCAGATCATATTCTCATAATTCAGGAAACTGGATTTGTGGATCACCAGTTACATCTGTAAGAGTTATTTTTGAAGGAAATATTATTACGCCAGGATATGGTGGTTGCAGCCATGAGTTTTATTACACAGATTTCTCCGGTATAGATAACCCCCAAACAAACCCGGAAAACTCACCAATCCGTTGCTACCCAAATCCTGTAACAGATCAAATAAATATTGAGATAGGTCCGGCATGGCAGGTAAAAAATTACCGCTTGGAATTATTTAGCCAGACAGGGCAAAAAGTAAAATCTTTTGAAATATCATCAAACATTGGTTCATCAATAGCTCCAATTAAAGTGGATGATGTTCCTGCGGGATTATACCTATTACGAATTGAGGCAGGGAAACAGACTTTCTCGCAAAAGATAATTATTTCGAAATAGATTATGGATTACAAATTATTATGAATCATTTAAATTGACAATTTTTTTCTTTCTTATTTAAAACCTTAAAAATAATTTACCATGAAACGTTTTATTATCTTTTTCGCTTTGACAACTGTCTTTAATACAGGTTTTTCGCAATGGAACCTTCAATGTCCTTTTCCTCCAAACCCAGTACATGATATTGAGTTTTTTGATCAATACCGGGGTTGGATGATCTCGGGTAGTGAAGTATTAATTACATCAGATAGAGGATATTCCTGGCAAATACATCCAACCGGAGTTAATGATCCACTTTATTCAATGGATTTTTCGGATGATGAAAACGGTTGGATAGTTGGTTATGAAGGTTTGATCCTTAATACAAACGATGGCGGATTAACTTGGAATGAACAAACAAGTGGAACCGGGTACCAATTGGGTTCAGTTCATTTTGACGATGACCAGGTTGGATGGATAGGTGGTCAAAATGGTTCCTCCGGGAAAATACTTCATACAACTAATGGAGGCGAATCCTGGCAAACCCAATATGATGTGGCTGACAGGGCAATAAGAAAACTCTTTTTCTTAAACTCTCAACTTGGATGGGTTGTTGGAAAAGATGGCTTGGCTATGAATACCGAAGACGGTGGTATTACCTGGAATGAACTCGTAAATTTTACTCACGAAATATTGACCTCAGTTTATTTCGTTGATGAATCAAATGGATGGATTGTTAGCCTTCAGGGCTCAATTTTCCATACCTCTGATGGAGGGAATAATTGGGAATTGCAAGCTTTTTACCAAAACTCACTTTTATCAGGTGTACACTTTACTGACTTGCTTAATGGTTACATAAGCGGCGATGGAAAAATATACATGACTAATGATGGCGGACTAACCTGGATCATCCACTATTTGGGGCCGGGGTCTTTTTTTGATATTTATTTTTTTGATTCAGATAAAGGTTGGGCATACGGTTCAAGTAATGGTATGAATGGGAAATTGTATAGAACAGATGATGGTGGGGAAACATGGGAATTAAAATCGAACAGCCAATTATATCCTTTGTTTGACATTTGTTTTGTAAGCGAGGAAATAGGTTGGACTGCAGGAGGTGCAGGAGAAATCATGTTTACTGATGATGGAGGATATACCTGGACTCCTCAAAATTCTCCAACCTGGATGGAATGGTACTCCTTATGTTTTATCGATGAACAAAAAGGCTGGATATGTGGAGGATGGAGTAACGGGACCGGACAAATTATCCATACATGCGATGGAGGAAATACCTGGGTAATTCAACACAATGATCAGGGTACCTGGTTTAAATCAATATTTTTTGTTGACGAAAATAACGGATGGGCTGGTCGGCGTAATGGACAAATTTACCGTACTATTGATGGTGGACTAAACTGGAACATGATAAATACAGGGGCAGAAGGAATTATTAAATCAATTTATTTTGTGAATTCACTAAAAGGTTGGGCCGTTTCATATTCAGCTGAAATACTAATTTCCGAGGATGGTGGAAATACCTGGACTTTGCAATATGACGAGTACGGCCATTTAAACTCTGTGTTTTTTATTGATGAAGAAATTGGCTGGGCTGTCGGAGACAATGAAATTTTACATACCATAGATGGTGGAAATAATTGGGAAGTCCAATATAATGGATCTTTCTGGGGTCAATTGAATGATGTTGTTTTTGCCGATCTAAATAATGGATATGCAGTTGGAGATTATGTTTTATTAAGGACAACTGATGGTGGCGAAACCTGGATAGAAGAGGAATATTATCCACTTCAGTATTATGCATTATTTGCTATTAGTTCTGTAGGTTCAAGATATTGGATATCCGGAGACTGGGGGTTAATAGTCTACAAAGGACCTTCAGAAACAAGAATTTTTATTGATCCTGGATTTCAATTTATCTCCTCAAGGATTATTCCCGAAAATCCTGAAATGCTTATAGTAGTTGAAGAAATATTAAATGAGAATCTTAACTTCATTAGAAATTCGCAAGGACAAACATTACGTAAAATCGGCCCGAACTGGGTTAATGGTATCGGCGACTGGATTGTTGATGAAGGTTACCTTGTTAAAATGTATGCGGAGGATTCGTTTACAATCAGTGGAGTTTTTGTTGATCCTGCATGTCCGATTCCTGTAGAAGCAGGATTTCAGTTTGTAAGCTATTTCCCCGAAACAGCTATGGATGCTTTAATTGCTTTTGAAACTATCATTGGCGATGACCTTCATTTTATTAGAAGTTCTGAGGGCACAATGATTCGAAAAATCGGCCCAACCTGGGTAAACGGTATCGGTGATTGTCAGCCAGGTGAAGGGTATCTTGTTAAGATGTTTGCCGATAGTGAAATTGTTTATCCTGCTTCAGCAAAATCGAGTGGTAAAACAACAACTCTTCCAGTTAATTTTATTTTTGAAGCCGGAAATCCGGCAGAAGCAGTTTATACCTTATATTTAGAAGGTCTGGAAATCGGCGATGAAGTAGCAGCATTTGATGGAGAACTTATGGTTGGTTCAATGAAAATTTCTTCGGAAAAGGAATTTAACAATGAACTTCCGGTATTTAGCACAACTATAAATGGAAAAGGTTATAAAGCCAGCAAACCAATGATCTTAAAGCTTTGGGATTCCTCATCTCAATCATTAATTCCTTTTGAATACACTATGACTGATCCTTATAATGAAGCATATATGAAAAACACTTATCCTGAAGAAGATGGATTATATAGTATAATAAAATTTACAAAAGGTGTTAATTCTATTGAAAATATCGAAGAAAACATTTCGATATTTCCAAATCCCTCCGAAGGAATATTTAATATCTCAATCGAAGGAGTGAGCGGAAAAGTTCAAATGAAAGTGTTTGATATTCACGGCAATGATTATCGCTTCTTTGAAATTGAAGGAACAAGAAACTTAACAACACAACAACTAGACCTAAAAGAATTAGCAGCCGGAGTTTATTTTATAAACTTTAGCAGCAAAGAATTCAGTCAGGTTAAAAAGATTGTGATACAATAAAATATACTAAAGGATACTATCTTTCTGAAAGATAGCATCCTTTATTCTTTCTTAATTAAAGTTCTCCAGGAATAAGAGCAGGAATATATCCGTTTTTTATCTCAAGCCTTACCCAAACCAACCTCTCCCTTCCAACCCCCACCCATCAAAACACCCCCCCCAATAATTTAAATATTTAATAATAATTTTTAAATTTGTAGGGAATATTATAGTATATCATTTTAATGAGCTTTCTGCAAGCAAACTAACTTAGATGGATTTAGAATCAATTGACATATATAGACAAGATGATTTGGATAAACTAGTTCATTCAGGAATTATTAATTGCAATATTGTTGTAAGAGGTGAACAAAATATATCATTTAATAAAGTTAACAGAATTAATGGGACACTAGGAATTTGTGATTCAAACATAGAGAATCTTGGCTCACTAGAAATTATTTCAGGGGACTTTTGGATAAGTATACTTACAATCTATCCCAGACTTGAATCTTTAGGCAATGTAAAAGAAATCGGTGGAGATGCCACTTTTCGTTATTCAAATTTAAGTGATGTTGGAAAATTGAGAAAAGTTGTTGGTCGATTATCGCTTAGAGATACTCCAATAGAAAATTTAGGTAATTTAGAGTATGTTGGAAAGGATTTATTTTTACCAATGCGTTTTAAGGAACGATTAGATACTTCAAAAATTAGTATTGGAGGAAACATTAGATTCTGGAACGATAATAAAAATAGAGCAAAGCTTAAATCAAAAGAAGAGCTTGGTCTAAAAAAACATAATGAAAAGGTTCCATATTGGAATCACAAATATATCTTTTCAAAAGATGAGCTAGAAAATGTAAGTTATGACCAAAGAAAATTCTATCAGATTTATAAAGAAAGTTTCTTAAACGGTAAAATGCTTGATGTCGAAGGAAATGATAATTATACGTTTGTTTTGTTTTATGACTTAATATCAACTTTCCAAATTCATAGAGATATAAAGTTATTAGAATTACAATTTAAAAAACTAGAATCGTATTATCCCAAAACGAAAGGATATACACAAAGAACAGTAATCGAATATTTTGAAAGTAAATCAGACTTTGAAAATGCGTGGAAATTAAAATATAATGAGACATACATCAGTATTGATAGTATAATTAAGTATCAGGAAAAACTCAAAAGACCTTTATTAGATAGTAACCTTATAATAAAACTTGGAGGATACAGTCATTTAACAGATTTTGGGCAAAAGAATATTGAAAATATTAAACCATTTGGAAATGAACAACTCAAAATCTACGAGAAGGATAAGAAAAACTGTTTTTTTGATTCGTTTTATATAGCAGGGAAACCATATCAAAAGAAAGAAAACAATTATTTTAAAAGTTTCTTTAAGTTTAATAGGAAAAAACAACAATCCATCGGCTATGACGCTTATTATTACAAACAATTTTATTTATCAGAATCAGAGTACAATCATTATAAATCAATAGATGATAATCAATTTAAATCAGGCTATAAATCTGATACATTTCATGTTGTAGAAAAAGCAATATTAAACCAATTTAGATTAATTACAAAAAAAGCTGAGGATTTATACCGTGAATCGATTGGTATGCCGAAAGTTGGTGAAGGTTGGATTAGCGAAACAGAACTGTTTTATTTAATTAGTGATTTTTATTCAAAATATATGGTCATCCATCATGCTTCACCTAAATGGCTTGGTAGGCAACATTTAGATATTTATATGCCTGAATTAAACATTTGTATTGAATATCAAGGTGCTCAACATTATGAGCCTGTTGATTTTTTTGGAGGTCAAGAAGCGTTTGAAAAAACAAAGGAAAGAGATGAAAGGAAAAGACTGAAATGTATTGAAAACAGATGTGCTTTAATCTATGTAAATGAAGGTTGTGATTTCGAGGATATTAAAAATAAGATTAATAAAATAATAATAAACGGGGTACAAAACACCTTGTAAAAAAGCAGGCCTAAAAACCCGCTCTTTTTATTTTTTTTCATTTATATCTAAATGAAATTTTTATATTTGTGAAAATAAAGAATAATTTTAAACTGGAAAATTTAAATAATTAAACGGACAACATAAGAAATATACTATTAATGTGAAATAGTCCAACTGAATGATAAATGCAATTGATTGTTGTTATTTCGGAGTTTTCAGCAAGGTATAAAAAGACATAAAGATATAATATGGAAAGAGAAGAGCAATTAAGGATTGATATATTTAAGAAAATCAGAATAATTAATTTCTATATGAACTCAATATCTAAAGGTATAAAGAGAAAAAAGATTTTCCACTTAATTACATTTTCCATTGTTCTTTTCATTATTCTTTTAAACATGTTTGGACTTGTTAGGATTGGTATAGAAAATGATCCATTGACACATACTTTACTAATAATTACTTGTTTAATACCCATATCGGGTGCAATTTGGGCTTTAAGTTTAAAATCCGTTGATACAAGTTTGGAGAAGTTTAAAAGCATGTGTATTAAAGAGTTGGAGATGGAATTAACAAATTTAAGAGAATCTGAAATTGACAGTTATGACATTGGTACTAGAATTATCGCTAATAGCTTCTTTATGTTATTCACCTTCATTTTTATGTTCTTTTCAATAATAATGAAAGACTATAATCAATACACAAGCATTTTTAAATATATTAATAATATTAATAAAGAGACATTAACAGTTGCAATTCTATGTCTTTTTCTTGTTGTATATCAAATTGGTGCTTTGATTGGTAATCCGATAACTCCAAGAAAGTATAAAAAGAAGCAAATAATGTTTTTAAATCAGGTGAAGTATACTTTTTATGATAATATTACGAACTCATCATTAAATCCTTACTTATGCAAGAAATAGACCAAATAGTTAATACTTCAAATAATGAAATTGAATCACTTGAAAACTCACCTTTTACGAAAAAGGGATTTTCAGAATACAGGAATAACATTTCAGAATATATCGAAGACTTATTTCAAGAATCGCTTAAAATTTCAAAAAGAAATAGAACTGAACTCATTTCAGCTTCCCATGTTAAAACAGCATCATTCTATTTAATAAAAAAGTCAAAATCCAGAACAAGAAATTTGTATAATTCAATAGGTGGGCTATTGTTAGGTGTAACGATTTCAAATTTAGTATCAATTGTAGCATTAAATCTTCAATACAACAAACTTGGATTAGTTGTAATTGTGTTTCTGGGAATAATAGGGTCATTTTTATTAAGCCTTGGAACAATAAAGAATTAACAATCTGCTACAAAAAATATAGTGCATTTGGTAAAAAGTACTAATAATAAAGATGATAACAATTAATAAACACAGAAGGAAATTGAAAGATTGGAGTTTTGAAATACTACAAGCACCATATTAAAACCGTAACCTCCCCTTCCAACTCCCACCCAACAATCCTCCCATTTAATAAAATTCTCTATTCATAAAACCAATTTCTCATAACTCCTTTAAAAAAAGCGGGCCCAAAAACCCGCTTTTTTTATTTCTTGCTTTGATATTTAATAATAATTTTTATATTTGTGAAAAAAAAGAACACATTTTGCAGAATATAAAAGAAAAATAAATGTAATATTACATATACACAACCGTTGGGTAAAATATTAAAAAATACAACATATGAACGAAAATATTAAAATTTGGACATTTTCATTTATTTCATGGGGGTTTGGGCTCACATTTTTATTAATGGGTTTCATCAATCTTGGAATAAACACAGAATCAGTTAATCTACTAAAATTTCTACTAATTCTTATTGGATTTTCATTAATTATATTTCCCTTTATTTCTAAACTAAAGATTGGCAATTTGTTAGAATTAGAAAGGAAAATAGAAAGTAATAATGCAGAATTATCAGAGTTTAAAAGTTTTGTAAGTTCCTCCTTAAATATTTTATCGACAAACATGAATTCAATTAAGAATGATGTGAAATTTGAATTACATTTTCCAACATTCAATGAATTGAAAAATCTAACTAAACAAATTGAAGATAGAAACAACTCAAATAGTTTAAATGAAAAAGTTGAAAGCAATAAAATTGAATTGCAACAAGAAACCACCGATAAGACTTGGGCTTTAATTAAAACAAGAATTGATATTGAGAAGAAATTGAGATTGCTTTTAGGTAAGAAGACACAAGCTAAATCTTTTACAGCAAAAGAAATTAAATTTTTGAGTTTAGATTATTTAATAAGGACGTTCATTGAATCAAATCCTGGAGTTATTGACATTAAAGAATCATTTGATTATTATCGTAGGATTGTAAACTCTGTAATTCATGGTCAAATAGTTGATGATATATATATTGATGAAGCAATCGAATTAGGGGTGCAATTAAAAACACTCATTGAGAATGTTTCAGAATAAAATACTTTGCCCAACAAAAAATAAAGTGCACTTGGCACATAGTACTTAAATGAAATTATCAGCAACAAATAAACTTAACGATAACCTGAAAATAAAGTGTTCTAAAATGCCAAATGCACCATATTCAAAACGTTAGTGGGCATTAAAAATAAAGATATGACAAGCTTAGAAAAATATAAAGATGAACTTGAAAATCTGATTGAGACAAGCAATTTGATGGAAAATGATTTGAATCTTCAAGCTTTATCAAAAGATGAAAAATCTAAATTTTCAAAAGAATTAAAAGAAGTAGAGAAAAAAATAAATGGGATGTTTGCAAACACCTATCAAGAATGGTACACTGAATCAATTGCAATATTGAGACAACTTATTCCAGACAGATTAAATGAATTTATTTCTCTTTACCAGACTGATCCAAAAAGAAAAACTGTTGACGCCAAAACATATTCCATACAAGATTGGTTAAACGGAATTCGGGCTTCCGTCCAAAGTTTTTCAGGCGACAAATACTTTGACGATTTTGCTATAATTGCAATGAGATTTAGGACCCAATTTCAAATTTTAAAGTCGGCTCAAAAAAGATTTGAAAGTTCATTATTTGACATTAAGCAAATTGTCCAGGCTGACTTATTTGACACTGAAGTTGATGCATCAAAAGAACTGAACAAAAAAGGATTTCATAGAGCAGCAGGTATCATTTGCGGGGTAGTTATTGAGAAGCATCTATTATATGTTTGTCAAAACCACAATATTACAATACGAAAAAAGAATCCAACAATAGCAGACTTTAACGACAAATTAAAAAGTGACGACGTAATTGATATTGTATCTTGGCGTTTTCTTCAACATTTAGGTGATCTAAGAAACAAATGTGGACATAATAAAGAACATGAGCCATCAAAAGACGAAGTAAACGAATTAATATCAGGAACGGAAAAGATAATCAAGACTTTATTTTAAAGAAAACAACGACACGCAAACAATAAATATGTGTATTTGGTAGATAGCACTAAAAATGAAGATCATAGTAATAAATAAAATTTATTTAAAATATTAATAACCCTCAAGGTCATCCCTCCACTCCACGGGACGGTTTTTAGATACCGTATCATCCTTGGGGTTTTTTTTTAGGGCTTAAGAAAAAAAACCCTTGACATTCCCAAATCTTACATTCCCTTTGCTCCAGCTTTAATTTACAATATTTTAACTTATTAAAGTTACAAACAAAACAGACTAAAAAAAAATATTAAATCTCATTCGAGATAGAGAAAAACCTCAGGATTTTTCCACTTTGGTGGAACGATTTAGTCGCCGTCAATGGGAGCCTGGGGTTTTTCTCTATGGAGGATTTACAGATGAAAAAATCAAAAATCGCTACAATTAAAACCGTAGCAAAAATCAATCAAACAAAAGTTTTACAGCTTAAAAAGAAAGGGGGCCGTGATGACTGACCATGCACCGGAACTTATGCCGGTTCTTAACCCCGTAACCGGGCGTTATGTTAATGTGGCGCCATTATTTGAGGCCATTAATGATCATTTTAATGGTGATTTCCGCTACGCTGCAACTAACATTGATGAAGCAATTGAGCATTTTGTTTGCACCGCTAATGATAGCACTGCTTCATCGCCTATGGATTTTGCCAATCATTTATTTTGCTTGTATAAGCTAAGGAATGCAATTCGTGATGTAACCGAATTTAAAGAAGACAGGAGGCCAGCATGAACGATTATTATTTAGTTTACAAAGTAGAAGCCGAAAACGAAAAACAGGCCCAGGCAATAGCTGCGGACCTGTATGAGAGAAACGGCATTGAACCGGAAGGGATCTTCAGGAGGCACGAGTGGGATATCCGGAAACTATTGGAAGGATTGAAGGAAGAGTAAGTACTTAGAGTGCCTGGAGTTATTTAACTTTAGGCACTTTTTTGTTTAAAGTACTCAAATACTTCTTCTTTTTTATCGTAGACAGTTAAATAATCAAAACTTAATCCCGCAAACAACGAACACTTAAACCGGCTCCCTTACTATAGTAGCGACGGTAGACATTATCGTGATCATAACTAAGGGCCCGGTGCCAGGCGTTATCAATTCGACTATTACTGGAAGTCCAAAAGTAGGTAACCTGGCCCAAGCCTTTGAAATCACCATATTTGGTAAGGATACCACTGGCAATGGCCGTGAACAAAAAATCATTTGTTCCTCTTCCATCGGAGATCCAGCCGTTTATAGATTTAAGTTTTACTCCTACATCATAACCTCTGTAAAAAGAGCTACCCCAAATAGAACCAACAGGATACTGGCTATCAACTGTGCCTTCAAGAATCATCCATTCATCGTCACTTGGTAAGTGCCAACGGTCAGGGCAAATGCCTCGCGCACCAGCTATTGAAGTGTATTTCATCATTTCGTTCCATTGGTATAATCCGCCATATTTATCGCAATTTGAAGGATTGTTTTTAAAACAGTATTTTTCAATAATTCCATCGTTACTCATATTTTCGCTATTTTCTATCATAGTCCCTACATTAAGGTTTTCAGCCATCCAGCATTGATCACCTATTAAAACCGTATTATAATTTTGCCCATCCATTGGGTCGATAAAAGTTTCTCCGCAATTAAAAGTATAATCATCTTTTATACATCCCATGTAAACTGAAAACGCCAATAAAATAATAGCAAGCAGATAAATTTTTTTCATAATATTAAATTATGCTTATGTTTTTCTTATAAAAAAATTTCTAAATTAAGACTTCAAATATACTTTTTTTTCTATAACAATTTAACAATATAATAATTTAACCATTCTCGCATTCTTTGTTTATCGTAGGCAGGTAAATAATCGAATGCTAGTCCTTTAGGCAACGAACACTACGTCCATTATCCGGATTGTTGTTGTTAATATCTACTCCGTCTGAGTGTTCATACAAATCCCTTGACCACGGACGGGTTGAATTTGTAGAAGACCAAAAGGTTCCGTTGGATCCCAGGCCGATGAAACCATAGATGTAGTAGTATTTACCGCCAGGGAAGGCAGAAAAACCAAAAAGGTCGGTTCCATTTCCCTTGAAATACCAACCACTTGTGGATTTGAGATTTAAGCCGGCATCATAACCCTGAAATCCGTATGGATTCCAAATGGGATGCCCAACAGGATATTGGCTATCAACTGTGCCTTCCAATATATACCATTCGTCATTAGTAGGAATATGCCATCCGGGAGGACAAATACCTTGCACGCCTTGTGTTGATGCATATTCCATCATTTCGCTCCATTTATATAATCCTCCGTATTCATCGCAATTAGCAGAGTCATTATCGTAGCAATATTTTTCAATAACTCCATTGTTTGCTTGGTTGGTATTTGCATTAATCATTTCACCTACATTCAGATTTTCTTTTAACCAGCATTGATTATCAATTAAGGCTGTATTATAGACTTGCCCTTCATAGGTTACTGTGGGTATTCCGGGGCAGGGTCCACATTCAACATAAATATATTCGATTTTTACTTTTCTGTCAGTACCATTAGCATTTGTTACAGTTAGTACTACGCTGTATGATCCAATATTATTATAAGTATGCGAAGGATTTGCCTTTGTACTTGTGCTATCATCACCAAATTCCCATTGCCAACTTGTTGGGTTGTTGGAAGATTGGTCTGTGAAAATGACGGTTAAAGGGACTGTGCCGTTCGTAATATTGGCCTCGAAATTAGAAACTGGTGGATTTCCATCTCCACCACCAATGTTGTTATCGTCTTTTTTACATCCCATGTAAACTGAAAACGCCAATAAAATAATAGCAATTAGATATTTTTTTTTCATAATATTAAATTATGCTTCTGTTTTTCTTATAAAATCTTTTCTAAATTAAAAATACAAATATAGTTTTTTTCTATAACAATTTAACTATTCTCTCATTTAATCATTCAATCATTCAATCATTCCTTTTTTATCGAAAGCAGGTAAATAATCGAATGCTAATTCTTTAAGCAACGAACTGAATAACCATTCTCCGGAACGTGAAAGCCACGGCCTATTTTATCGACTCCATAAAAGACCTCCCGGTTCCAGGCGGAACCTTGGTTTTCAGTCGATGTCCAAAAGAGGGTGCTGTTAGTTATTTTATAGAAATAACCATCGTCTATACTGCAACCACCCGGAAGGGCTGTAAACTCAAAAGCATCAGTACCTGTATTTTGAAACCACCCTATTTTAGATTTAAGATTTTTTCCGGCATCATAACCACGAAATCCTATCCTATTCCAAATAGAATCACCAACAGGATGCAGACTGTCAACTGTACCTTCCAATATTTTCCATTCATCGTCAGTTGGTAAATGCCAGCCGTCTGGACAAATGCCTTGCACACCAGCTGTTGTATCGTATTCCATCATTTCATTCCATTGATATAAACCGCCGTATTCATTGCAATTTGCAGGATCATTATCATAACAGTATTTTTCAATAATTCCATTATATTTCATTTTAAGAGTGTCGTTTATAATATCACCAACATTAAGGTTTTCGGCCATCCAGCATTGATCACCTATTAGTATCGTATTATAATTTTGCCCATCCCTAGAGT
>Ga0233437_1002145_pt1 | contig 31454 bp, 26 predicted proteins | sample SI_122_August201_FD_182714 | JGI IMG/M metagenome (GOLD analysis project Ga0233437, IMG submission 182714) | Seawater microbial communities from Saanich Inlet, British Columbia, Canada - SI_122_August2016_200_MG | ecosystem: Environmental > Aquatic > Marine > Inlet | place: Canada: British... | reverse complement strand
GGAATCAGACCCAAAAGAACAATGAGGGTCTTTAATCGTCAACAGGATATCCTCCCAGTCCAAAGTATGCGTAATCTCGGTAAGGCCGTTGTAATGAGTTCCTGCCTCGGCTAAGAGATCAAAAACCACATCCCACGGATCTTTACCCCATTCCTGGGCCAACTGAGCGACAGACTTGTTTATGGCATCCGGTCTTTTCGGTGCCCCCACAATGATCATCTTGTCCCATCTATCATGTTGAACCCAGCGACAGAGGTTCACCCTATGCTCTTGCTCAACTTTTTTTTTGAATTTATCGTCCCTAAACCGCTGAACAACTTCATCGGTGGATCCCTCAAGGGCCCAACCTGGAAGCAATTCTGTCAAGGGCCCAGGAGCCCATTCATAGGGGTAGATGTCAAAGCCGACATCAAGGTCTGCATTTCTTGCTTTATCACATAACTTGAGTACCGTTCCGGTCATGTGCCTGGCAAATATCCTGGGAGTAATGTGGCTGATCTGGAGTCTGGCGCCGCTTTCTCTGGCTATCTGAATCGCTTCGGCCACACCTTTATCACAATTAAATATTCGATAACGGGTATGGGTAGAATAAAGTCCGCCTCTTTTGCCGACCCGTTTGACAAGTGCAACAATTTCCTCGGACGTAGTGCTTGTTTGGTAAGGAGCATATTCCAGGCCTGAGGACAGACCGAATGCACCGGAATCTAATGCTTCGTCAACCCAATAACACATTTTCTTTATTTCATCCCGGTCGGCTGGCCGGTTTGCTATCCCCATGACACTCGTACGGATGGAACCATGAGCAACCAATGGAACGACATTAATACCCAGGTTCCTGTCCAGACGATCCAGGTATTCACCAAATGTGGTCCAATCGATTTCAATACCATGCTTTGCACTGTGTCCCAGGATATTTTGCTCCACTCGTTTTCGATCTACTGCAGGTGCGGGGCCGAAGCCACAGTTCCCCAACACTTCTGTAGTCAAACCTTGTTCAATGGCACTTTGGGCAGACGAATCAACCAGAAGTGTCCAGTCCGAGTGGCGATGGATATCGAAAAAACCAGGGGTAAGCAGTTTTCCCTCGGCATTGATGTCACGCTTTCCTTTAGGAAGTTTGTCACCTTTATCGACTTCAATAATACGACCCTGATAAACACCCACACTCGCCATGAATCGGGGTGAACCTGTTCCATCAACAACATGGGCGTTCCTGATGACAATATCAAGACTCATGGGATTCTGCTTCGATTCTCTTTTCTGGCGCTAAAAATTGACAAAATTTTTTCAAAATACTACTCCGGATAAATACAATGGCTCACGATATAAAACCAAATAGCCTCGGGACCCACAATGTAGTAAATGGGACATAGGTAACCAAAAAAAGGACCGCTAATTCAATAAAGAGAAAAACTAATATTTCTTTGCTTAATGCTTCAAGGGATATATCAGCGATGGAACAGCCAATGAACAATACCTGTCCTAATGGGGGGGTTATTAAACCGATGGTACAATTTAGACATACGATCATCCCAAAATGTAGAGGGTGAATACCGAGGCCGATTGCAATAGGGGCTAAAGTAGGTGCGAAAATTAATATAACCGGAATGATATCCATAATAGCGCCAAGAAACAAAAGAAAAATATTAATAATCAGTAAAAAAACGATGGGGCCCGCAAAACCAAGAAATTTGGCTAATATAACATTTACCTGCTCTACAGTAATTACCCACCCAAAAATCGTCGATGTCCCAAGAATAATCATAACAATAGCAGTGACAATGACGGAGTTAACCATCAATTTTGGTATTTGCGAGAATTTTATAGTTTTCATTATGAAAACAGTTACGATAAATGCATAGACGACTGCAATGGATGATGCCTCAGTTGCTGTAAACAATCCGCTGATTATACCACCAACAATAATTACCGGGAGCATGAGGGCCAAAAATACTTTTTTAAACCCATAATATAATTCTTTTAAACTTACTTTTTCTTCCCTTTTAGGATAGTTTCTTTTTCGAGATATAATGTAGGCTCCAACCATGAGAGCTAAACCCACCAGGATTCCAGGAATGACTCCTGCCAAAAATAAAGCGCCTATAGAACCCCCAACAGCTAAAGCGTAGATAATCACTACAACACTCGGGGGGATAAGTGGACCAACTATTGCAGAGGCGCAGGTGATCGCTGCCGAGAATCTTTTACCATATCCGGCTTTAATCATCATGGGGATTTCAACTGATCCAAGAGCACTTGTATCTGCCAGAGCCGATCCGGTCATACCCCCAAAAAACATACTGGCAAGGACGTTGGCCAATGCTAATCCACCCCTCATCCGTCCAACCAGTAAGATGGAAAATTTCAGCAACCTGTCAGTTATTTTGCCCTGGCCCATAAATTCACCGGCTAAAATGAAAAAGGGGATACAAAGAAGAGGAAAACTATCCATCCCGTTATAGATTTTTTGAGGAATAATTTGCAATGGCATGTCACCCATAACAAGCAACGCCGCTAAGGAGCTAATCCCCAAACAAAAAACTATGGGCACTCCGATAAGAAGGGTAATCACAAAAACTATAGTTAACGTCGAAAGAATCATTGTTAATCCCTTTCTTTCATCATCATTGATATTAATTTAACGAATCATAAAGTATATGCCTTTATCCTTACAGAGGTAATGCTAAATTCTCAATGTCGCCTTCATCATCATTGGTACTTATTGTCTTCTTTTGCCGTAAAATTTCAGAAATTAAAGCGAGCGAATGAATAACCATGATAAAACTTCCAGCAGGAACCGATGCAAATGGTATGCTCATCGATATTCGCAGAGCCGGGCTTAGTTGAGAAGATTGAGTAAAACACAATTTTGTTCCATATATCGTTACAATAGTAAGGAATGCGATCACTAGTAAGTGATTAAATATTATAATGGCTTTCCTGGATTTTTTTAATCTTCCGATGATAAACACAATATTAACATGATCCCCGGTTTTGATAGCAATACATGAACCAATCATACAAATATAAATCAATAGGTATCTTGCCAGTTCTTCAGTCCATGATATAAAAGAAAATTGAAAAACAAATCGATTTAATACGCCGACAAATACGGCAATGACCATTATTGATAGCAAATAGCCTGAAATAAAGCGCAGCGCTTTATCGAAAAAAGCGCTCGCTTTTTCAATTATATCCAATATAGATTCCATACTTTAAATTTCTCCTGTCTACCAATTATGATTACCAAGATATATTTAATATGTAAATCAAGGTAAGTATTTGCCTTTTTAAAAAATCCGGAGGACTTCAGATCCTGTATTGTCAAAGACTTTTAGGTACATACTACAGCTTCACCCTTGACAGCTTGGCTCTAAAGTTCTCCGGTTTTTGCAACGTTGGTGTTTAGACTGAACCCTTATCTTGTTATTGATTATAGTAGGCTTTTTCTGCTTCTTTAACACCATTTAGTACTTTGTCCATCCAGGCATCTCCAACTTGTTTCCTGACCCAGGGGACAACTGCTTTCTGAGCTGTTTTCTGAATTATGTTTAGATCAGCTGCGGACGGGTAATCTATTTGGATACCTTCTTTTTCAAGAAAATCTTCTGCTAATGTAGTTCCCAGATCAATTACTCCTCGATAAGCTTGGTTACCTATCGTTGCTGCATCTATAATGATATGTCGGAATTCAGGAGTTAATGATCGAAATAACTTTTCGTTTATATTGAATGAAATCAGCCCTAGAACGTGATTATCGACAAAAACATACTTTTGAACTTCATATAACTTATAACCTGCAATAATGGAAAAAGGATTATCCTGACCATCAACCACTCCGGTTTGAAGCGAGGTATATAGCTCGCCCCATGCCATTGGAGTTGAATGAGCTCCAAGGCTTTGAACCAACTTAACCATATCCGGGCGCTCCATAACCCTTAACTTCAAACCTTTAAAGTCATCCATGCTCTTAATAGGCTTTTTATTGTTTGTGAAGCATTTGTAGCCATAATGGCCGAAGTTTAATATGCGAACGCCCATTTTTTTCAGGACAATTGATTTAATTTCATCTCCTACAGGACCATCAAGTACTTTATATGCAACACCTGTTGATTTAAAAAGGTATGGCAAGTTAAGCGCCAATACTTCTGGTACGAAGTTGCTTATTGGGGAGAAAGAAGTGTAGGAAGCCTCGAGAGTTCCTTCCTGTATGCTTTGAATCATTTCCGCTTCTCCTCCAAGCTGCATGGAAGGAAATAACTTTACTTTTATTTTTCCATTAGTTCTTTTTTCAACGATTCTTTTAAAAACAACAGCTCCGGCGTGGGTAGTCCCTAAGGCACCCTGCTCGATTTTATCCAGATAAACATTAGCCGGAGGATCCGGATAACCTAATTTAATGACAATAGTTTTGGCATAACTTGTTAACGGCATAGTTAAAATTGTAATGCTCAAAAGCACCATCAATACTTTAATAATTTTAACAGGCATAGGTATTCTCCTTTTTTGGGTTAATTAGTTGATAATTATGCATTGCTGTATTTATTATAAATAAAATTCACGCATTACAACCACCTCCTTTTTCGGTTGTGGATAATTAAATTCCCATAAAATGTCCGGAAGCATGAAAATCAGACCAAATCCAAAAGCAAATCTAACCGCTTGATCAAAATCAGGTCGTGCCGGCTCTTTATTCTTTTCAAGTTTTATAATTTCTCCCCTAAATCTTGTTATGTCAGCATCAATACTGTTCGCACAAGTTTTTTTTCTCTTCGGAGAGTTGTGCGGTGTGTTCTTAAGAGATTGTCTCCAGAGCCTGATCCAATATCTCCAGTGCGAGATCCGCTTCCCGAACATTCAGATCCAGCGGCGGCATGAAGCGAATCGAATCGAACCCGCAGGAAAAAACTAGCAACCCTTTTTTGAACGCCTCTTCTATGAGTTTTGCGGCCATCCCTTCGCCATCTATAGACATGGCCACCATCAACCCTAATCCTCGGGGATTTTTTATCCTGGAATGTTTTTCCTGAAGGCTCTTGAGACCATTGAGCAAATGGGTCCCGACCCTGGTCGCATTTTCCAGAAGGTTGTCCCTTTCGATAATTTCAAAAATTTTGTAAGCTACTGCTGCAGATACAGCATTGGTTCCTGACCAGGTTCCACCCAACCTGCCGTTTTCTTTAGGAAACATATCCTGAGGTGCTATTGTGGCACCAACGCGCAGGGTCTTGCCAAGACAAAGAATATCCGGCTTAATATCATAGTGTTCAAAGGCAAACCATTTCCCGGTACGCCCCAATCCGCTTTGAATCTCATCCAACACTAACGGGATGCCATATTTTTTTGCCACCCCGGCGACATCCTGTAGAAAACCAGGTGCCGGCAAACGGTAACCGCCCTCTCCCTGTATGGGTTCAAGGATGATGTAGGCAACCTGTTCAGGATCGACAGTGCCGATGTCGGCATCCAGATATTGTTCAAAGCGTGTCTGTATGCCTTTATGAGGCACAGCCAATACTTTCCATCCACATCGGCACTCACCAACACAATGACAGAAGGGTAGTTCGATAATTTCTCCGATATGAGGGTACCAGGCACGCTGTGCCCGCCGACTGCGTGTCAAAGATGTCGCTCCTAATGTTCGCCCGTGAAAGGCTCCTTGAAAACAGAATCCTATACCCATATTTCGGCGGTGGTCGTAGCAGAGTTTGATGGCATTTTCAACCGCCTCACTGCCGGAATTGGACATGAAAAGCGTATCTAGTCCATACTGTTTTGTTTTGGAAATTACTTTTTTGGCCAGGTGCGATGGAGTTGGAATATCAATTACTTCTGGATCCTCACCCCAGGCACCGACTATTTCGGCACCATAACGGCCGGGATTAACACTTGCCGCCCGGGTCGCTGTTTCGATCAGTTCCTTATTGTTGTATCCCAGGGGAAATGCTGCTCCGTGGCTGGAAAGATCGAGAATAACGTTTCCGTCAGGATCAGTGCAAAAAGGACCTATTGCCGGTTTAGAGCGATCCCAAACCAATCCATGGAAATAAATTCCTTCCGCACAGTTAGCCATATGGTATTGAGTCCATCGCTGTGATATGGGTCCCGGAGGAGGTGTTTTGATTACCGGGGTGGCAGTGTTACGGTTCATTTGCATTTCTCCTTTTAATCTACGATTTAATACCTAATTTACTCCCTATTTCAGTGATGACCGATGCACCTTTCACATCATAAACCGTTTTATGAGGAGACAAAGGTTCGATTTCAAAAAATTCGGGCAATCGTTCAACAGTTGGTTTGCCTGCCGCCAGATTGAACTGATGTTCCATAACAAGCGTCTGTTTTCCTAATGCAACCAAATCATCAAAAATTATATTTTGACCATATTTTGCATTATGTAACTCTACTAAGATTTTTAGGATAGTCGTATCCAACCCCACAAAGAAACAAATTCCCATGGCGTCTAAAATAGCCACCATGACCTGCAGGTCCAGGGAAAGCTCTTCCTGGCCGTCTGGTTTGAGTACATCGTACTCCTTATTGTTATCGAAGCCTTTACGCCCCGGTGTTGCGCAGCCAGCAGTGTGGTCGGCTCCCATAGGTGAACTTATATATGTTACGCCGATGCCTTTGTTAGAACGGGGGTCATACCCGGCCATGCCCTGGCCTTTGACTGTGGGAACGCGCTTTACAGAGAATACTTTGCCGGTAATTTCTGCGCCGTTGCCTATAATGCGGCCCATATGGGTGTTCTTTGGGATTTCTTTCAGCAAGGCGATGGTGCCCTTGGCATCTCCAAAAGACAATTGGCCCGCTTCCATTGCCACCCCGATGGCTGCTCCCATTTCCATAGTATCTATACCGATCTCATCGCAAAGCCGGTCCATTTCTGCAATGGCATCCAGATCGTCAATTCCGCAGTTGGATCCCAGAAGCGCTATGGTTTCGTATTCCAGGCTGGATGTAACGTATCGGCTTTGCAAATCCACGTATGTATGCTTGCAGGCAATGGGACATCCTGGCATGCATGCAGCGCCGGCTGGTCCGTTTCTTTCCTCGATGCGCTGCCGCATGGTTTCGCCTCCAATCTTTGCAGCTCCTTCAAAACGACCAGTGCTGAAATTGCGTGTCGGTAGATACCCAAATTCATTGCTCATTTCGATTTCAATGGGCGTTCCAAATTTATGAAGGTCTTTTTTGGTTTCTTTCAATTTGCGAGCAAATGCCTTGGATATGGAGATGAATTTCTGACGGTCTACATAACTGGAAGCGTTTTGCATGCCCTGATCGTCGATGACGATGGCTTTCAGGTGCTTTGACCCTAAGACCGCCCCCATGCCGCCACGTCCCGCATAGTCAGAAGGGTTTCCATTTAGGTCTGTCGCTGCAATTCCTGCTGCCGAAAGCTGCAATTCCCCGGCCGGACCGATCATGAGGAGCCCGATTTTCTTTCCGAAAAGCTTTTTCAGGGCGGATGCCAGTGAGTAGGTCGTGTATCCCCTGTATTCGTCTGCGGAAATAAGGTGCCCCCCTGTCTTGTCCAGTTTAAGGATATAAAGGCCGCTGTCTTCGGCTGGTTGTTTTTCAATGATTACCGCCTGGATATTCAATTTAGAAAGTTTGAACGCCACCATACCGCCGACATTGCTTTCTTTGATTCCTCCGGTTAGTGGGCTTTTTGCACCTATGGAGCAGCGGTTGGAGCAGGGAAAAGCTGAGCCAGCGAAAAGGCCCGTGGCTATGACGCATTTATTATTTTTCCCAAGCGGGTGTGAATTTGAGGAAACCTCATCGGATAGGATTTTGGCGGTCAGCGCTCGGCCGCCGTAGTTCCGGTATCGGCTCGGTAAATTCGAACTAAAGACGTTTCTTGACAGCATATCGACTCGAATGATCTGTTGCATAGCGTTTCGTTCTCTCCAAAATTTGGTTTGTCAATACTAAACCTGATATCTTAAAAACTTTCTATCATCCAATATCAATTTGCCGACTAATTTTTCAAAAAAATTATTACTATAAATGAAAATTATTACTATAAATGAAATAATTTCTTTTACAGCAAGAGAATTGAATTTGTCAAGAGATAAATAGGGTTATTTAAAAAAAATTGTAGAAACAATTTTAAAATCGTGGGTATAAGGGGATTGTAAATCGATCTTCAAAAAATTACAGCTTGAAACACAGAAAATTATTCAATATGATAAATTTCAACTATAGTGATTGAATTACTTAAATAGAAAGAAAATAATATGACAAAATCACCTGAATATTTTTCCAAAACTATTGAAAAAGGAATGCGGATTCTTGAAGCTTTTGATCAAAATAATTCCACAATCAGCCTTAAAGAGATATCGAAAAAGGTTAATATTAATCTGACTTCCACATATCGATTTGTGAATACGTTTGAAAGGCTGGGATATTTGAGAAGATCCATCCATAAAAACTTACTCAAACTGGGCCCCAAAGCTATCATCCTGGGACACCGCTTCATAGATGGTTTTGAATTGTCTGATATCATTAACCCGATTTTGGATGAGATCCATGAAAAATACAATATTACTGTAGATGCAGCATTATTTTATAAAGATGGAAATAAGGATGTGCTATCAGTCATATATCTTAAAGAAGCAAAACTCACTCTAACATATAGCCAGCCCGAAAGGTATGAGCAACTTCATTTTACTGCTTTAGGCAAGGCGCTAATGGCTTTCCATTATGACAACTTGGAGGAGGAGATCCTTAACCAACAACCCTTTGAAAGGATGACAAAAAAAACACTGATTGAAAAAGCAGAATTGTTGACTGATTTGGAAAAAGCACGTAAAAATGGTTATTCTTTAAACAATGAAGAATTTATGGATGGATTGATTTCAATCGGAGCCCCATTACTCAATTTGCATACCAATCGTGCTATAGGGGCAATTTCCTTTGACTCTACAACGATTCAACAATCGATGAGGGCTTTTGAAAAAAAATATTCGGGAATTATCCTTGAAAAAGCAAAAACTATTTCAGAACTAATAAAACCGTTTATGTAGCAAATTTAAAAAAAGAATTTTTCTTGACAAATTATGATATATTTCAAAATTAACATATAAATTTGTTGGAAAATGTCCAGGTTTTCCATTTTTATGACACAAAGCTCCCTTGCCAGCCTGAAGTTTTGAGCAAAGGAAGTCTTTTAGTCGGTCAGGTATAGAGCCTTTAATCCCGCAAGAAGAATTGCTTTTTTATTTTCCATTCGTTTATCATCAAGCACCACAAATCGATACTTACCGCTCATTCTTTATATGGATTACTTAAGTTTTTGGAGTATAGGTTATCAAAACAATCCCCCCAATCACCAGCAAAGCACCGAAAACCTGAATATTTGCCAGATGCTCCCCAAGCAATATTGCCGCTAAACAGATAGTTAAGACCGGCTCAATATTCATTATCATTGTTGCTTTGACAGGCCCTATGATTTTCATACCTGCAAAAAATGCTATATAGGCTAAACCAAGTGCGATGCCTGATCCACTCATTTTTAACCAGTCCGTCCGGGTTTCAATAATTTCTAAACCATTGGTTAATACAAAGAACAGCACAAATAACAGGGTACCGACTGCCATGCTGTGGAGGAGTACTGCCTGGGGATCAGCAGTTTTAAGCATAAGACTGCTCACAGTAACAAAGCTTGCAAAGCCAATGGCTGCAACCATAGCGTACAAAATTCCAATGATTTGCAGCCCCCCTGTTGTTTGAACTTTCAAAGCAAATGAAAGGCCGATAAAGGCAAGGATGATGGCTGTCAGACGCATGGGTGTTATGGGTTCATTTTCTGTAAATCTGGATATAATTGCAACAAAAAACGGGCAGGTATAAAAGATAAGGACAGCAAGACTTATTGGAATATATTGTGTGGCACCCAGATAACCAGCCCCCATCATAAAAACCGCAATACCGAGTGCAAGACTGATATACCGTTCCCGGGGAAGTAAGCCTATTTTTCTGGAACGGGCTTTTTGATAAATAATCAGAATAACAGTTGCCACACAATGACGTATTGCATTGGAAGTATTCAGGTCAACTCCATCCTTAAGAGCCCGGCTTGCAATCAACATGCTTATGGTAAAACTTAATCCGGAAAGAAGCAGGATTCCAATGCCTCTGAATGCCTGTGTGCGGTCGGGTTCTACAATAACATGGGTTTTTAATTTCTTATTCATAAGTTTTAATTCTTTAGCATTAACCTTTTTTATTTGATCTTTATCGTTTAACCCGCATACAGGTTTAATAAGTCAAACAAAACACTATTTCATAAGCTTTTTTATATCTTTGATTTTGTCTTTCACAATTTCCAGTACATTGCTGCCGCTTTCGTTTGCAATAATATGGGCATCGTCCACGACTTTTTGTGCGTGAGCAGATATTGCTGCTTCATCGGGTAAAGGTGTGCCCGTTTTTTCATATTTCCAAATAAGAAGTTTTTTGGCAAAGGCAACTTCCTGTTTCCGGATAAATTTAAATTTTTCAAAAATAGCCATCGTTTATTTTTATCTCCTCAGCAAATCTTTTCCAGTTTTTTTTTAAATCGATATGCTCAAACAGTATAAGCTACCCAAAATTTTCTTTGAGAATGAAACCTGGTTGTTTAATCTCCTGATTAATAACAAAATTCAAAAAAGATGCAAGGAAAGAATTGTTATTGTACATCCTTGCTTTTTATTCATTTTACGGGCATGAATACAATATGAAATCCAAAAACGCTGTTTTAGATTTTAAGGGAGTGGCACTGCTTATAATCCTCTGTGCAAGCTGGGGTTTTAATCAAGTGGCCATCAAGGTTGCAATTTCAAGTGTCCCTCCTGTGCTCCAGGCAGGTATTCGGTCAATCGGTGCAACCATACTGGTGTTGATATGGATGAAACTGCGTCATATTCCTGTTTTGGCAAAAGATAACACCCTTTGGTGGGGAATTGTTATTGGCCTTCTTTTTTCAGTAGAATTTATTTTGATTTACTGGGGTCTTGATTTCACAAATGCATCAAGGGCAGTCATTTTTTTAAACACATCACCATTTATTGTAGCCTTGGGTGCGCAGCGCTTCATTCCTGGAGAAAAACTCAAAAGGATCCAGGTACTTGGCCTTTGTCTGGCTTTTATAGGTATTATTGTCGCATTCAATGAATCTTTAAATTTGCCCACTAAACAAATGCTTATAGGAGACATCATGCTGATCCTGGCGGCTGTTTTCTGGGGCGCAACAACTGTTGTTATTAAAGCAAGTCCCCTTGCTTTAATTGCACCCAGCAAAACGCTTTTATACCAGCTTGGTGTTTCTGCTCTGTTTCTTCCCTTTTTTTCCGTAGCATATGGTGAGCCGGGTATTGTAAACATATCGCCATTAGTTATGGGCAGCCTTTTTTACCAAATTGTCTGGATTGCCTTTATCACCTATATTGCCTGGTTTTGGTTGATCAGCAATTATGCAGTATCAAGACTTGCTTCATTCACTTTTTTAACGCCCATTTTCGGGGTAATTGCCGGGGCAGTATTTCTAAACGAGCAGATAACCCTATATCTTGTTTGTGCTCTTGTGCTTGTAGGGACAGGGATATACCTTGTAAATCGACGCTGAAGGGTGACAACTTGCTTGACATCCACCGTGGGGAGAATCAGGAAAATCCGGATGTAAAGCCATTATTTGCCCTCTCCCAATTTTTCTATGCCATGATCGGCAATCAGAAGTTTCATCTGATGGATAGCAATAGTATTTAATTTTTTCAGTCGCTCTTTTTGCATAACTCCTTCATTGATAAAAAGGGCATTGATGTTTTCCAGATTAGAAAGACACACTAGTTGAGAGATATTGGCATAATCACGAATATTTCCTTTCCGGGCAGGATTTTCATCCCGCCATTGTTTTGCTGTTTTGCCAAACAGAGCAACATTAAGGATATCGGCTTCACTTGCGTAAATATTATTGATCTGACTCTTTGTCACTTGCAAGGGAATAAGATTTTCTTTAATCGCATCAGTATGAATGCAGTAGTTGATTTTTGCCAGATTGCGTTTAATATCCCAGCCGAGTTGCTAGTACTCATTCTCCTTAAGACGCTGAAACTCCTTAATAAGATATATTTTGAACTCCGCGCTAATCCACATTCCAAATTCAAAAGCAATATCTTTGTGCGCATAAGTACCACCATATATACCTGCTTTTGCCTTCAACCCTATTACATTTGTTTTGGCTGTCCACTCTTTCACACTGATCTTATAATTATTCAGCCCGGCCTGGTTTCTAATTATGGCATATTCGCCATAATTAAAATCAGAGTTATAGATGCGCTCCCATATTCCCAAAAACTCGACTGTATTTCTGTTTCTCAGCCAGTCTGAAATAAAAAAGTCTCCATCTTTTGCTTTGAGCATATCGGTAAGTCTGTGTTGGGTAGGATTTACAAACACACCATACTTTAACTTTTTAGCTTCCCACGTCTCAGGAATCTCCTTTATTCACTCAACACCGCTGTCCTTATATTTTTCGTAGCGTTCCATTATTTGTTTTTCTCTATTTTCCGTTCCAGCTGAGTTAATTCTTCCATATCCCGGTTGTCAGCCTGTTCTGCTTCATAGGTTTTTCGGTGGGTATCAAACAACTGATAAATCTGCTTTACCTTTTCTTTCATAGCATTATTGCTGATTTTGCCTTTCCCGGTGAGCAGTGGTTGTTCGTTAAATTCCAAAATTCTGTCCACATTTTCATGCCAGAATTTCATGGATATATCGATCCTGTTTTTGGCCCTCAGTTCTGCGGTTTCCAGAAAGATGACAACCAAACGGTTCAAGGTATCAATTTCATCAGCGTTCAGGTAATTTTTGGCAATAAAAATATCCTGTTTTCTAACCACACTGCCTTTCCAGGATGTGAGCGCCATATTGGGTTTGTCTGCATCTGCCCGGTCCAATACGATTTCTGAGGCGGTTTGTCCGGTTGCGGCAAACAGCAATTTGTTCTGGGTTTCGGCAAAAAACATCTGAGTGGCCTTATCAGTTTTGTCATAATCACTGCTTAAGGCGAACAGGTCCCGCACTTTTTGGTAGAAGCGTTTTTCAGAGGCCCGGATTTCCCGGATACGTTCCAAGAGTTCATCAAAATAATCAGGCCTGCCGTCAGGATTTTTCAGGCGCTCATCATCCATGACAAAGCCCTTGATCATGTATTCTTTCAGGTTCTGGTTTGCCCATATCCTGAACTGGGTTCCTCTTTTGCTGCGAACCCTGAATCCTACGGCCAGAATCATCTCTAAAGCGTAAAATGCCACATTATATTCTTTGCCATCGGAAGCAGTTGTAAAGTAATTCTTTACAACTGAATTTTCTTCTAATTCCCCTTCTTTCAGTATGTTAGAAATATGCTGACCAATGTTTTGCTTGGAGGTGTCAAAAAGTTGGGCGATTTGATTTTGGTTCATCCATACCATGCAGTCTTTGGCATACAGGGTGACAGAGGCTTTACCGTCTGGTGTATTATAGATAATAATATTTTGATGGTTATCATCCATGATCAATCCTCCAATACTGTTTTTTCCAATTCAAGGGAACTTTTTTCCAAAGCCAGAATATCTGCCACATCCCAAATTAAATTTGCTTTATCTCTAAAATGTGTCATTCATTCTCCACAATTGATTTTCATTTTACTATCGAACGCAATGTATCAAGACACTTCATGTAAAACAACCTGAATGTAAAATTCTAAAAATTGAAATTAACAAGTAGTTGAGCGGTTGTCCGCATATCTCCGCAATTTGGTTATTGTATTTTTTCTAACCGCAGATCATTCATGGCGGGGTGGTCTTTGAGTGTGATATACCATACAAAAAATACATACAGGGCATGTTTCCGGTACTATTCCGCCTTGTCAGCTCTAAATCGCATTAAGGATTTTGTTTTAAAATCATCACATACCGGCTGACAACTCCAAGGATCTTTTTTTTCTGCATGGCCGCTACAACCCCTGCATTAAATCTTTCCGAAGACATAGGGGCCTGGATGATATGGCTATGCTGCCACCCGGTTTTTTTTAAAATCTCATGATAATCCACAATTAAAATAGCCTGGTGTGGATTTTCTTTGCCGGCAGGGCAATTTTGAAAATCCCGTCAGTCTGAATTAGTAAACAAATAGAAGGCTGTGGTTAGGTTTTCTTTTTTTAGAACAGCCACAGCACTCTGAGAACAGATCAAATGAAATCCTTCTTGTGATTCTCTTACTCTATATGCTACAAGTTTGTTAAAAACCGCAACTCAATAATGGAGGTAAAAAAAATGCGACTGGTAACCAGATCAGACTTTGACGGCCTTGGTTGTGCGGCTATTCTGAAAGAGGTGGGGATGATTGAGGACATCAAGTTTGTTCACCCCAAGGATGTTCAGGACGGACTCATAGAGATTACTTGTGACGATATACTGGCCAATATACCCTATGTAAAAGGTTGCGGCCTTTGGTTTGACCATCACTCAAGCGAACAAGAGCGCAAGGCTTTTGGTGATTTTAAAGGCAAGTGCGATACCACAGCTTCAAGTGCAGCAAGGGTGATTTATAATTTTTATGGCGGATCTGACGGGTTTAAAAATGATCATCTTGACGATTTGGTTACTGCCGTGGACAAGTCTGATTCAGCAAAATTTACCAAGGAAGAGATACTTGATCCTGATGGGTGGGTGTTGCTGTCCTTTGTCATGGACCCGCGTACCGGTCTGGGCAGATACAGGGACTACAGGATCAGCAATTATGCCCTGATGATGGATATGATCGATTATTGTCGTGAAAAGACGGACAAACAGATTCTCCAGCTTCCTGATATCAAAGAGCGGACAATTCGTTATTTTGAGCAAGATAAGCTGTTTCGTGAGATGCTGCTGCAAAACAGCATAGTGCAGGGAGATGTGGTACTGCTTAACCTGCGTGATCAAGAAGAAATTTATACAGGGAATAGGTTTTTGCTATACAGCCTTTTTCCTGAGCAGAATATTTCCATGACAACCATGTGGGGCTTTCAGCGTCAGAATATCGTGATCACCTGTGGATACAGTATCATCAATAAAACAGCAACAGTGGATGTTGGATCATTGATGTTAAACTATGGCGGTGGCGGCCACCACCGTGTGGGAACCTGTCAGGTAGCTGTGGAAAAAGCAGAACAAGCCATTAAGGAGATTCTGGAAATTCTGAACAAACGATAATGAAAACCTTGACGATTTTGTCAAAGAATTCAATCTGAGATAATTGAGGGTAATCAAGTCTGCATCAATTTTTGTTTAAGACCTGAGAGACGCAAAGCAGTTTTATTATTGTTTAAGGCCATTTTAAGGGCTTTTGAGGAACCCACAATGATTACCAGATGTTTACCACGGGTCATGGCCGTATATAGCAGGTTTCTCTGCAAAAGGGGGAAATGGGCAGTGGTCAGTGCGATAATGACGGCACCATACTCACTTCCCTGGGATTTGTGGACAGATATGGTATATGCCAGGGTAAGTTCATCTAATTCCAGAATATCATATTCTACTATACGGCCATCGTAATTCACCAGGATTTTATTTTCATTTTTAATCACCTCGACAACGATACCGATATCTCCATTAAAAACGTCTTTTTCATAATTATTTTTTAGATGCATGACCTTGTCATTGGGTTTAAATATAATATCCTGGGTTTCTATGCCTCCCTCAGACTGATTTAACACCTTTTGAAGCTGCTGGTTCAAATTTATGGTGCCGGCTTCTCCTCTATGCATAGGTGTTAAGACCTGTATTTCTTCAATGTGAGGAAATGCTTTGGGTATTCTTTCTGAACACAGTTCAAGAATGGTTTTTACAACTTTTTGGGATGTCTGGTTTTCAATAAAATAAAATTCCGACAATTCGCCTGTAACGGTTTTTTGAAAATTCGGCATCTCTCCGTTTCGGATACTGTGTGCATACATGATAATTGGGCTTTGCTTGGCCTGTCTGAATATTGTTGTTAAAGAAAAGATCTTTACACGATCAGATTCAATAATATCAGACAAAATATTGCCGGGTCCCACAGAGGGAAGCTGGAATGTATCCCCCACTAGCATAAGGCTTGCACTTGGCGGCATGGCTTCAATGAGCCGGTACATGAGAATGGTATCCACCATGGAGGCTTCATCCACGATAAATATATCCAACTCAAGGGGATTGGCAAAGTTTTTATCAAAGGTCTGATTTTCATAATCAAACCCCAAAAGTTTGTGCAGGGTAAAAGCCTTTTCCCCGGTTACTTCTGAAAGACGTCTGGCCGCTCTCCCCGTGGGGGCGCTTAATACAACCTTTAGACTTTGTATTTTAAAGACTTCACACAATGCCCGTATCAAAGTTGTTTTTCCGGTTCCGGGTCCCCCCGTGATCACCACGATTTTTTCAAGCAGCACATTGGTGACAACATTTAATTGTTCTTGAGATAGTTTTATAGCAAGCTTTGTCAGTACTTTTTCAAGGATTTTGTCTTTGCTGATTTGATAAGGTATGGCAGGCATTGATAAAATGGCTTTTATTCTTGATGCAATACCTGATTCAGCCTTGTAAAGTCTTGAAAGATAAACTTTTGTATCATCTTCGTGGGTTTCTATTATAATTTCATCAGAATCTAATAATAGTTCTAGAGCATGATCAAACTTATCCGGCTCAACCCCTGATGTTCTTGAACTTGCTTTAAACAATTCTTTTTTTAATCCATAGACATGCCCATCCTGTTCAAAAGACAATAAACTATGAATCAGGCATGCCTTAAGACGGTTTTCATCATCTTTTTTTACACCTGTTTTCATGGCAATAGTATCTGCAAGAGTAAACCCTATCCCGGGAAGATCCTTTGCAAGGGTATAAGGGTTTTGCTGTAGAATATCCAGGGTCTGGGAACCATAAATCTGGAGGATAGAGGCTGCATGGTACACACCCACATCATTTTCCTGAAGAAATTGCATAACCCTTCTTACCGCATGGTGCTTATTCCAGGTCTGCTCGATGAGGTTTTTTTTACCTTTTCCGATTCCATGGATATGCGTAAGCTTTTCTGGCTCGTTTTCAATAATATCCAGGGTTTGTTCTTTAAAATGATCCACTATCTTATCGGCCAGAGATTTACCGATGCCTTTAATGATTCCTGAACCAAGATATTTGCGTATACCTGAAACAGTGGCAGGCAAAATAACTGTATAACTTTCAGCCTTAAACTGGTCTCCATATTTGGGGTGGGTGATCCACTTTCCTGAGATCTCAAGACTTTCGCCTTCAAATACTCCGGCAAGATGGCCTACAATGGTGACAGGGTCATTGATTTTGGCAATCCTGAGTTTGGCTACAGTATAATGGTTATCCTGGTTTTGATAGGTGAGTCTTTCTAAAATGCCTTTGATGGTGATCATTTAACGCTTCACGCTATTAATGATCCAAAGGGCGGTTTCATAAAGATTTTTACCAGTAAAATCGGGAATAATTCCTTTTTGAAAAAGCTGCTGCCCGGCCTTTAACCCATTTCCCGTTTCCACCAGCAAGGCTTTTGAGCATCCGGCATTGCGCGCGCATTCAATATCTTTTGCACTGTCACCCACCATAAAGGATTGATTAAGATCAATCTGGTATTTTTTTTGGGCTTCAATGATAAGCCCGGGGTTTGGCTTTCTACAGGAACAATTGTCCTGTGGGGTATGGGGGCAAAAAAAGATATCCTTGATATCTCCACCTGCTTTTTTAATCCCGTCCTTCATTTTTTTAAAAATGGCATCCAATATTTTTTGGGTGACCATCTTTCTGCCGATCAAAGACTGGTTTGTTATCACAATGACATTAAAACCATTTTGGGTCAAAAGGGCAATGGCTTCAGGGCTTTTGGGGATAAACTCAAACTCTGATTCATTTTTAATATATTCCGGGGAGTCCACGTTAATAACCCCATCCCGGTCTAGAAAAACAATATAGTCCATGGTTTTTTCTTTATTCTGCAACCGCAAAGGCACTGCCAAAGCCTTGTGTAGTAAGCTTTTCACTATACCTTATGGCATCTTGTAAGTTGGTAAACACACCGATCCTTACCCGGTAAAAAGTTCCGCGGGTATCAGTAAAGGCGGTAATATGAGCATTTTGATACCTTTTTGATAATTTATCCCGGTATTCCTGGGCATTTTCTTTGATTTTAAAGGCCCCTATCTGCACTGTAAAATTGCCTTTCCAGTAATCAACGGGTTTAAAGGTTATGGGATTTTTTGTTTTCTTGGAAAAGGATGTAGCCTGGCCAAGGGCCGTCACTCGAACGTTTCCGGTTCCAGCTTTTAATATTCCGATACGGGTTGCCCCTGTATAAGTCAGATCTATTATTCTTCCTGTGATAAAAGGACCGCGATCATTTATCCTCACAACAATTTTCCGGTTGTTTTTAAGGTTATGAACACTGACCCAGGTATTCATGGGCAAAGTTTTGTGCGCAGCCGTCATTGCATACATGTTGTAAGTTTCACCATTTGATGTTTTTCTTCCGTGGAATTTTCTGCCGTACCAGGAGGCAATTCCCGTCTGGACAAATCCATGGGAGCTTGCGATGGGTGTGTAGCGAACCCCTTTTATTTTATAGGGTTTTTGTGTTCCAGTCTTCTTTTTGCCGGGTAATGGAGGAGGACTGGATTTATAGACGGGTGATTCAGGCGGTGGAATATGGGCTGGATCATAGGAGGTCAAGGGAGTTGAGCATCCAAAAAAGGCCAATGAGAACAATATCAGGATCTGGTTTCTGAATTTCAAAAAATACTCCGTAATCTATATCATTATCAGTGAAGTGCTAATTTTAATACACTTTCCATTTTATCTATAAAGTAAAATTCAATGGAATTTCTTATATAATCCGGTACATTTTCCATATCTTTTTTGTTCCATAGCGGCAGAATAATTATTTTAATTCCTGCCCTGTGCGCTGCAATCACTTTCTCCTTGACCCCACCCACAGGCAGGACTTCTCCTCTTAAGGTAATTTCACCACTCATGGCCAGCCGTTTCTTTACAAGGCGCCCCGTCATCAATGATGCCAAACAGGTTAACATGGCCACACCGGCTGAAGGGCCGTCTTTTGGTATTGATCCTTCAGGCACATGGATATGTATATCATGATTATTGAAAAAAGTTTCATCCATGTTTAATTTTTTTGCATTTGCCCGGATAAAACTTAAGGCAGTACGGGCAGATTCCTTCATTACATCCCCAAGCTGTCCTGTTAAGGTAAGGCCTTTGCTTCCTTTCATGGCCACAGCCTCTATAAAGAGTATCTCTCCACCATAGGGGGTCCAGGCAAGTCCCACAACTACGCCTGGATTTTCTATTCTCAGTGTCAGTTCCGGCATATTGGTTGCAGGCCCCAGATATTCATGCAGATCCTTTTGTCCTACAACAAGATTTTTGGCTTTGCCTTCGGCAACCTTGCTTGCAACGCCTCGGCATACGGATCCAATCTCCCGTTCCAGGTTTCGCAAACCCGCTTCTCTTGTATATCCTGAAATTATTTTTTTAATTGCACCAGATGTAAATTTAATCTGGTTTGATTTAAGGCCGTTGGCTTTTCTTTGTCTGGGAACAAGATACCGGGAGGCTATTTTAAATTTTTCTTCTTCAGTATAACCGTTCAATTCCAGAACTTCCATCCTATCCTGCAGGGGCGCCGGTATGGTATGAAGCACATTTGCAGTTGTTAAAAATATCACATCGGAAAGATCAAAGGAAACATCCAGGTAATGATCTGAAAAAGAAAAATTCTGCTCCGGGTCCAGGACTTCTAAAAGGGCTGAAGACGGGTCTCCACGATAGGATGAACTCACTTTGTCGATTTCATCAAGCATGAACACTGGATTTTTTGTGCCGGCTTTTCTTAAATATTGGATAATCCTTCCTGGAAGAGCCCCCACATATGTTCTTCTGTGGCCTCTGATTTCAGCCTCATCCTGAACGCCTCCCAGGGCAATTCTGACAAATTTCCTGTCCAGAGCTCTGGCAATAGACTTTCCAAGGGATGTTTTACCAGTCCCTGGAGGGCCTGCAAAACAAAGAATAGGCCCTTTGGAATCCTTTTTGAGTTTACGAACTGCCAAATATTCAAGAATTCTCTTTTTGGGTTTTTCAAGACCATAATGGTCATTGTTCAGTATTCTTCTTGCATCTTTAATATCGAGTTTATCTTCAGACCGTTCATTCCATGGCAGGGATGTCAGCCAGTCAAGATAAGTGGATGCCACCACATATTCAGAAGACGATGGATGCATCCGAGACAGTCGCTGTAATTCTCTTTTCCCTTCTTTCTGTGCTTCTTGGGATAAACCTTTTTCTTCAATCTTAATCCGGTACTCTTTTATTTCAACGTCATCGTCATCTGTTTCACCCAGTTCATCTTTAATGGTTTTCAGTTGCTGACGAAGATAATATTCCCGCTGCCGCTTATCCATATCTTCTTTTACCTGGGTCTGGATTTTGGAACCCATTTCAAGGATTTCTAATTGATCATTCACAAGCCGGGTAACTTTTTTCAAGCGTTTATTTACATCAAGTAGTTCGATAATTTTTTGTTTTTCCAGGACGGGTGCATTGATGGTGGAAGCGACCATATCTGCCAGGACATTAGGTTCCTGTAATGATTTTATCATATGACCCATTTCTGAAGGGAGTCCGGGGGACAGATCTAAAATTTTTTCATATTGTTCAATAATATTGGCCATTAAAGCTCTGTTTTCTATGTTCCTGTCAGCATTTTTACTTTCCATGACATTAATTTGGGCCTGCATATACTTTTTGCCCGAAAGAAATTTTTTTACCTTGAAACGGTCTAATCCCTGTATCAAAAGCTGGGCTTTATCATCTTCCATTTTAGACATTTTTAAAATAGTCGCCAGGGTACCGATCCTGTGTAGGTCTTTTGACGTATGTCTGGAATCAATATCAGATCGTTTGGATAAAAGCAGTCCCAGCATTCTGTTTCCTGACATGGCCTCATCAATCAGCTCGATTGCTTCATTTTGAACCAATACCAGAGGCAATACCATTTTAGGGAAAAGATTGGTGTCAACGATGGGAAGTATGGGTATAATGTGGGGAATATTATTTGAAGCAATATTGCTTGAGTGAGCCTTAAGATCATCCATTATTATAAGGTTCCTTTTGGAATCTATGACTTAAATGAAATCTATGGAAACATTTTGTTTGCCTTTAATTTTTTTACTTAAAAATTTTCCCAGGGTAAGCTCTAAAAAGCCATTGGAAAATGAAGCAGATACTTTTTCAACATCAATAATATTTGGCAGATACAAAACCCGTTCAAACTGTCCGCATTGTATTTCTGCAAGGCGATATGTGGCTGTCGGGTCATGATGGTTATTTTTTCTGCTTCCTGAAATTTTAACGGCTTTGTTGCTGATTTCAATAACAATATCTTCTTTTCTTACACCTGCTATTTCAGCCTGGATGATGATTTCATTTCTTGTTTCAAGTATATCCATCTGGGGTCTCCAGATTCGTTTTGAAAAACAGAACATGGGATTGACTGATTGAAAGATTTCTTCAAAAGAGTTTTCTTGAGTAGGTTGTGTCTCAATATTCTCTCCAAACCGAATTTTTATATGCTTCATACTTAGCTCCTGATGATGCCGTTAAATAGATCATCTGATAATTCAATCAAAATACCATTTGACTCAGATATTGTAAAGCTGTATTAGAAAATACTGTTTTACAAAACCCCTGCCGATGGTTATAAAACATATGGAAACGCATTTAGTGAATGGTAGGTGCATTTTTTAAACTGCAAACCAAAGCACTTTGGAGATCCTATGACTTACGGCTCAAATCAAGTTGCACTTGTAACAGGAGCAGGCAGAGGAATTGGCAAAGCCATTGCCATTGAACTGGCAAAGCAAAACATATTTGTATATATCAACTATCTGTCCAATAAAGTATCTGCTCATAAGACACTTAAAAAAATAAATATCAACAACGGGCATGCAGAATTATTGCCCTTTGATGTAACAAATACGGACGAATCCTTAAAAGCCGTGAAAATCATTCTTCAAAAAACCGGCCGGATTGATATATTGATTAATAATGCCGGTATCAGGGATGACAAATTGCTGGCCATGATGAAAAAAGATGCCTGGCAAAATGTAATTGATACCAACCTGACCGGTTTTTATAATGTAACAAAACCTGTGGTAAAGAATATGCTGAAAAACCGGTTTGGAAGAATTGTCAATGTTGTATCAACTGCAGGTCAGATGGGAAATGCAGGCCAGGTTAATTATTCCGCCTCAAAAGCAGGCCTTATCGGGGCTACCAAAGCTTTGGCAAGAGAGATAGGAAACAGAAATATTACCGTCAATGCAGTTGCTCCCGGATTTATTGAAACCCAGATGCTTAACGGAATGAATTTAGATGCGATCATTGACACTATACCGGCCAAAAGGCTTGGAAAACCCGAAGAGGTAGCCCATGCAGCCGTCTTTTTATGTTCAAAAGAAGCTGCCTATGTTAATGGACAGGTTATAGGGGTAAATGGAGGAATGATCTAATACGTTTTTAGGTTTTGTCTATTATTTTTCGCAGGGTTTTTGCAAATGTATTCAAGGAAAAAGGTTTTTGAATAAATCCGTGGCACCCCTGATTTAAGAATCCTTCTATTTCATCATCAATAACCTGGCCCGTGGATATTAGTATTCTTGCATTTTCCCGGATCTTTTTGATTTCGGAAAAAGCTTGTTTTCCATCTGTTTCCGGCATGTTCAGGTCAAGGACAACTAAAGATATTTCGTATTTATAACTCCTGAATATCTCAATGGCTTCCAGTCCATTCTTTGCAATTATGGGTTTGTAGCCAAGTTTTTCCAGAAATGCTTTACCAATATTTATAACTGCTTCATCGTCATCAACCAATAGCACTGTTTCAGATCCTTTTTGCAATTGATCAATGGGGCGGGTTTTTTTTGTCTTTTTTACAGGGATATTATTGGATGCAGGCAACCAGATATGAAAGCTTGCGCCTTTTGTTTTTTCACTGTCAACCAGAATAAAACCGCCATGATTTTTTATTATACCATAAACAGTAGACAGTCCTAATCCCCGACCCTTGTTATTGCCGATTTCTTTTGTCGAAAAAAAAGGATCAAAAATTTTTTTCTGAGTTTCCAGATCCATTCCTATGCCCGTATCTTTGATCGTCAATTTAGCATATCTCCCGGGCTTGACCTCAAAGGGATAATCGTGATCCTCATTGATCATACTATTTTGGGTTGTAACGAAAATATCGCCTGAACCGGTCATGGCCTGGGAGGCATTGGCCAGCAAGTTTATAAAGACCTGTTCAAGCTGGGAGGAATCTGCATTTACTGGAAAAAGATTTTTTTCATACCTTTCATGAATTATAATATCTTTTCGGGTGGGCTTAAAAATAGTCAGGGTAGATGTAAACAGTTCATTTATATTTAATGTTGAAATTTGATATTTCCCACCCCTTGCAAATCCAAGCAACCGCTTTGTAAGTTCAGAAGCGGTTTCCACAAGACGGCCAATGTGCATGGCATGGGTTGTTACTTTTTGTGTTGCATCCACATTAAGCTGCAAAAGTGATAAGTGCCCTTGAATACCCATAAGAATATTATTAAAATCATGGGAAACACCACCTGCGAGTAACCCGATGGCTTCCATTTTCTGGGCCTGTTGAGCCTGAACCTGAAGACGCTTGAGTTCAGAAATATTGCTGATAACAAATATACAACCCTTTGAAGGATCTTGAGTGTTGAGTCTTGAAATCTTGATCAAGCAGTCAATGCAATTACCATCTTTTTTTACTAGTGTTGTTTCAATAAGGCCTTTGCCATATTTATTCAATTTGGAATACAATTCAACTCCGACCCTGTCATATTCTTTTTGGTCGGCATATAAACATCTTGTATTTTTTTCTTCTAAGGAATCAGGTTCATAACCAAACATTGAGCTAAAAACATCATTGGTCCAGCCAAGAACTCTGTCTTTTATGATCCCAATCCCTGCAGGGGAAGATTCCAGAATAGATTTCATTTCCAGGAGGGTTAATGCCTGTTTATTGAAAGGGTCCTTGTTAATTGAATGGCCCTTGGAAGATTTCTTAAAGCTGTTATGTTCAAGTTTCATAAAAAACTACCGGTTAAAAATTCAACTATTTGACTGCCTATCTACTAATTGTTAAGTATAGCAGACTTTTTTTAATAATATAAGATAAGAAATCAATGATACCTCAAAATAAAAATAGTGTTTTGCACAAATATTTTCCAGCAAAATATATCCCGATTTTTCCAGCAAAATATATCCCGGCAATGATAAGCGGCCTGGCTTTGACCTTTTGTTTTCCTAAAGCAAACCTATCATACCTGGTTTTTTTTGCCCTGGTTCCCTGGCTTGTGTCCATGGGGTCAATGACATCAAGAGAATCTTTTTACAGTGGTTTTATAACAGGATTCTTTTATTTTATCACCCTTATTTACTGGATTGTTCCCACCTTACATGAATATGGCGGACTTCACCTGGCTCTGGCTGTTTCCACACTAATCCTCCTATGTTTTTATCTTTCACTATATCCGGCGATTTTTGCCTATCTTTTAAAACGCATGGGTGTAAATTATTGGATTGCACCCATCGCTGCAGCATGTGTTTGGAGCGGGCTTGAATATATCAGGACCTATGCATTCACAGGTTTTTCCTGGGGGGCTTTGGGCTACAGCCAGTATACAAATCTATTATTAATCCAGATAGCAGATTTTTCAGGCGTTTATGGGGTGTCATTTCTAATCGTTCTTATAAATTATCTTTTGGCAGACCTTTGGCTGTCCCTTAAAAAAGGGTTGTACAAAAAACACATCGTACCCATCGTGTATACGGCCATTGTGTTTTTTGGTGCTATTTTTTACGGAAATCAAAAAATTGATATCCTGAATGCTCAAATTGAAAATGCGCAAAAGCCTACCCTCAGACTTGTTCAGGGAAACATTAAACAGAATTTAAAATGGAGTGAGGAGTTTAAGATCCAGACACTGGAAAAATATATCCATCTCTCTCAAAGAGAACTTAAGAAAGATGGAACCCGGATAAAGCCTGACCTTGTGATATGGCCGGAAACAGCCCTGCCTTTTTATTACGGGCTTGATAAGAACCTGTCAAACCAGGTGGATCAATGTGTCAGGGCATTAAAAACAAATTTTTTAATTGGAAGCCCTGCATTTGAAAGAGATGGAAAACTAACAAAATTCTATAATCGCGCTTATATGTTAAATCGATACTCCATTATTATGGGAACCTATGACAAGAACCACCTTGTTCCTTTTGGAGAATATGTTCCTTTTGGTGATTATCTTGCATTTTTAGGCAAGCTGACGGCCCAGGCAGGCGATTTTTCCACTGGCGATAAAACATTTAAGCCACTTAAATTCAATGAGCATACCCTCAAGGTCACGCATAACCTAAAGGTCACACATAAAACAGGAGTCCTCATCTGTTTTGAAATTCTGTTTCCTTCCATTGCATCCAGGTTTGTAAAAAACGGAGCTGATATCCTCGTAACCATTACAAATGATGCCTGGTTTGGTCATACATCGGCTCCAATGCAGCATTTTTCCATTGCTGTATTCAGGGCGGTTGAAACCCGCAGAACAATAGCAAGAGCTGCAAATACAGGGATATCAGGTTTTATTGATCCTAAAGGGGAAATCCTTGAAACAACGGCTTTATTTACGGATCAAATAGTCACACGACAAGTTCCAGCCTTGAACCAGATCAGTTTTTATACAAAGTATGGAGACATTTTTGCAATTTGTTCAATCATTGCAATCTGTATGCTTTTTATGGTAAAAGGTGTTAAAAAAAAGTTTTGGAAAACCGTTTAGGAGAAATCAAAATGAGTATAGAATTAAAACAAAATATCCAAGCCATATATACCAAAGCCGACCAACTCAAGGAGTATCTTTGACCTGCCTGTAAAGCAAAAGCGTTTTCGAGAACTTGAACATATTATTTCAAGAGAAGATTTTTGGAACAATTCAGACAAGGCAACCCGTCTTTTAAAAGAGAGAACCTTTCTTTCAAATCTTCTTGAGACCTGGGAAGGTATTTATAAAGACATTGAAGAAGCAGAGATCCTTTTAGAGCTTGCCCTTGAAGAGTCGGATAAAGACAGTGAAAATGAAGTGGGCATTCTTTTATCCATACTTGAAAAAAAAATAAAAAAATTTTCAATCCAGATCACCCTTGACGATGAAGACGATGCAAGGGATGCTCTTGTTTCAATCAATGCGGGTGCCGGCGGGACAGATTCACAGGATTGGGCGGAAATGCTGTTTCGCATGTACACCCGGTGGATTGATAAAAAAGGATATAAATTACAGATTATTGACTATCAATCAGGGGATGAAGCTGGAATTAAAGGGGCAACCCTGCGTGTTTCAGGGGTTAATTGTTACGGGTTTATGAAGGTTGAATCCGGAGTCCATCGCCTTGTCAGAATTTCACCTTATAATGCAAGTGGAAAACGACATACATCATTTGCATCTGTATTTGTCTATCCTGAAATTCAAGATGAAATTAATATCGATATTGATGAGTCAGACCTGAGAATTGATGTCTACAGGGCCAGTGGAGCAGGCGGGCAGCATGTGAACAAGACCAGCAGTGCCGTCAGGATCACCCATTTTCCATCGGGAGTGGTCGTCCAGTGCCAGCAAGAACCCTCCCAGCACCGTAACAAAGAGATTGCCTTTAAGGTTTTAAAGTCAAGGCTTTACCAGCTTGAAAAGAAAAAACAGGAACAAAAAATGCAAAGCCTTCATGATGGTAAAGATGATATTGCCTGGGGCAGCCAGATCAGATCATATGTTCTTCATCCCTATAGGATGGTTAAGGACCATCGAACAGATTTTGAAATAGGTGATGTTGACAGAGTCCTGGATGGAGATCTGGATCAATTTATCGAAGGAGTTTTACTCTCATAAAAAATGGATCCGATTTCCATCATTGACAATTTTTATACGCCGGGTACTAAACTTTACAAGGTACTTGTTGAGCACAGTAGGATTGTCACCCAAAAAAGTCTTGAAATTGCCAAAAACCTTATTGATTTGAAGCCGGATCTTGAATTTATTGAAAAGGCTGCCATGCTGCATGATATAGGTATTTTTCTGACCCGGGCCCAATCCATCGGCTGTAGCGGAAAACAACCTTATATTTGTCACGGCTACCTGGGAAAAAAGCTTTTAGATGAAAAGGGACTGCCTCTTAAGTATGGCCTTGTCTGTGAACGACATACTGGTGCGGGGATTACAAAGGAAAATGTTTTTTCCAACAACCTTCCTCTGCCTAAAAGAGATATGGTTCCCATAAGTCTTGAAGAAAAAATTATCTGTGCGGCAGATAAGTATCACTCAAAAAGCCCGAAACGGGCAGGCAAGAAGATAACCACAACTCAAATTATCGATGATCTTGGAAAAATAAGTAAAGATCATGCGAGAAGATTTTCAATCTGGGTAAAAGAATTTAATCTTTGACTTTGATAATCGGCAAAATTTCATCCTCGTTAGAAAAATAAAAAAAAATTTTGAATTTTGAATTGACAATATTAAATCAACACATATAATTAGTTTTATTGAGCTAACTAAATGAGGATTTAATATGAAAATTGAAGAATTAATTGAAAAATTATCCCAGAGCATGGAAAGGTTTGAAACACAAACCTTTAAAAATAGTTCCTTATCGAACCTTACTTCTACTCAAGTGTATTACCTGGATGCAATTTTTCAATTAAAAAATCCAAAGTTAAGTGAGTTAGCATTATATTTAAATGTCAGCAAACCAACGGTTACCTTTGCCATCAACAAAATGGAAAGCCAAGGATATGTTAAAAAAACCCAATCCAATGAGGATCGCCGTTTTTTTAGTATTCATTTGACATCAAAAGGAAACAAATTGGCAAAAGTACATGATGCGATTCATAAAAGATATGCAGCTGTTTTTAAGAAGGTGTTGGATTTAAATGAACTGAAAACTTTGGAAACTCTACTGGGAAAAGTACTTAAAAGTTCAATAATTTATAAGGAACCGGAAATTAAAAGCATTCCTTAAAAAAAATAAAATCGATTATATTTTGAGCAGTAATTTTAAAAAAATAAGGACCTGTTTATGGAAACCAAATCTAACTCCAAAAAAATAATGGGCAGAAAAATTTTAAGGCTTATCTGGAAAGTAATCCCTTTTGTCATGGTCTTGCTTGTAATCGGCTTGATTATATTGCCTCTGGGTAAAAAAATCTCAGAAAAAAAATTAGCAATTGCCCAAAAACAATCCAATGAAACGACTATTGCAAAATCTTTGACCAATGTGATTACCATGGAACTTATACCTGCCATGGTCATGGAAAAGCTAAGCCTTCCCGGTGTGGCAAAATCATGGGTGTCTTTAGACGTTGTCTCGGAAATCAGAGGAAAAATTGTCAGCAAAAAGATAACAGAAGGACGGCATGTGAACAAAGGAGATGTTCTGGCAGTCATCGATAAAAGTGATTATCAAAATTCCTTTGATTCTGCCCTTGCTTCCTATGATTCAGCAATGGCCACCCAAAAAAGATTAAAAGCGCTGGTTAAAAATCAATTTGTCACCCGGTCTCAACTGGATGATGCTGTTGCCAGGGTAAAAACCAGCAAGGCTGCTCTTGACAATGCCAAACTCAGCTTAAGCCGCTGCACGATCCTGTCTCCCATGAGGGGTATTGTTGATCGCGTCCACATTGAAAACGGCACCTTTCTAAATTCCGGAGACCCCGTCGCTAAAATTATTCAAATTGATAAGCTGAAAATAGAAGTAGGCATCCCTGAATCAGATGTTGATGCGGTTAGAAAGCTAAAAACCTTTAATATGACCATTGACGCTCTGGATGGAAAAACCTATACGGGTGAATACCATTATCTATATAAAACCACGGATTCCATGGCCCGTTTGTACAACCTTGAAATCAAGGTGGAAAATACTGACGGTCAGATTCTACCTGATATGTTTGCCCGGGTAAAAATTATCAAAAACCAGGACCCCAAAGGGATTTCCGTCCCAATGTATTCCCTTGTAAATCAGAATAAAGATATCGGTGTCTATGTTGAAAAGGATGGAATTGTCAGGTTCAGACCATTAAAGACAGGATTTCAGGATGGCTGGAAGACTCAAATCCCTAAAGGACTTTTTCCCGGTGAAAATATTGTTGTTGTGGGTCATCGTATTATTGAAGATGGAGAACAGGTGAATGTCACCAAAACCATCCGGGATATGGAGGAAATCACCCAATGATTATCTCTGATACGGCCATAAAAAACAGAACCAGTGTTCTGGTACTGGCCCTTATCATCCTGGGGATTGGTATTTATTCCTACATGGTGCTTCCAAGGGAGAGTGACCCGGATATTACCATTCCTTTTGTATTCGTATCAACTGATTATCGAGGGGTTTCTGCCACTGATATTGAAACCAGTATCACCATAAAAATCGAAAAAAAACTCAAAGGTCTGGACAAGGTTAAAAATATCAGTTCCGTCAGTTCCCAGGGACTGTCCCAGATTAACATTGAATTTTTACCCGGTACAGATATTGACGAGGTGTTAACCAAGGTTAAGGATAAGGTGGATGAAGCAAAGAACGATCTGCCGTCTGATCTTGAAAATGATCCTTCCGTATTTGAGGTAAATATTTCGGAAATGCCCATTGTTGTCTATTCTCTGGCAGGGACAAGCGGACCCAGAGTACTCAAAGAAATCGCAGATGATTTAAAAGATGACATTGAAGCTGTGCCGGGTGTTCTGGAAGTTGATGTAACAGGTGGTCAGGAAAGAGAAATCCGAATAGAAGTTGATCCTGATAAACTGGCCTATTACAGGATACCTATTACATCCCTACAGCAGGCAGTTGTAAGCGAAAATCAGAACACATCAGGCGGTGCCATCACCCTTGGGGATGGCAGGTATCAGCTAAAAGTACCGGGTGAATTTGAAACGCCGGAAGAAATACTCTCCCTTGTTGTTGCCACCCATAGCGGCAATCCTATCTATTTAAAGGACGTTGCAACAGTTGTTGACGGCATCAAGGAAGAATCGTCAAGATCCCGTTTAAATGGGGTGGACGCTGTTAATATATCGGTAAAGAAAAGAGTTGGCGAAAATATTATCTTTATTTCCGACAAAGTTGACTTAATCATAGCAGAGGCAGAAAAGACCTTCCCGAAAAATACAAGTATCACCAAGTTGATGAATAAATCAAACGATATCCGGATGATGGTTGCCGATCTTGAAAATAATATTATTTCAGGGCTTATCCTTGTGGTGGCTGTATTGTTTGTTGCACTGGGATTTAGAAATGCCTTATTGGTAGGGGCTGCCATACCTTTTTCAATGTTTTTGTCTTTTTCCGTACTCAATGCCATGGGGTATACTCTGAATATGATTGTCCTGTTTTCTTTAACCCTGGCGCTGGGGATGCTGGTGGACAATGCCATTGTTATTATTGAAAACACGTATCGCTATATGCAGCAGGGAGTTCCAAGGGTGGAAGCTTCCATGAAAGCCACAGGGGAAGTGGCCTGGCCTGTTATCGGTTCCACTCTTACAACGCTTGCCGCCTTTTTCCCAATGATTTTCTGGCCGGGTATTATGGGCGAGTTCATGAAATATCTTCCCATCACCCTCATTGTTACTCTTTCTTCATCTCTGTTTGTTGCAATGATTATAAACCCTGCCCTGTGTGCATTTTTTATGCAGGTAAAAGCAAAAATCAATAGAGATACACTTACTGCGAAAGAAATAGAAGACCAGGGAGAAAAGCCCATTGAAATAAAGGGCATCGTTTTAAAACTTTATACAAAACTGTTAAACAGTGCCCTTAATCATAAAATTACAGTGTTGACCGGTTCTTTTGTGGTATTGATCCTTCTTATCCAGATCTGGTTTTTAAAAATAGGGATTGAAAAACCACTTGAATTTTTCCCCTCCATTGACCCAATATCCGTCTATGTTAATATTGATCCTCCGGAAGGAGCGGATCTTGACTATATTGACAGAATCGTAAAAAAAGTTGAGATTGCCATAACTGGGAATCAAACCCTTGATTACAAAAAAGCATTAAATTTTCAGGAGCATGAAAATTCTGACGGTTCAAAATTTATGGCCCCCGGCAATATTAATAATATTGAACATATCTACACCCGGGTGGTTCAAAATTCCAGCGGATCTGTTTTTGACTCTAATCTGCCCAATCATATCGGTATTCAGTTTATTGCTTTTGAAAACAGAAAATCTCCCACCAAAGATGATCTGGAAGAATTAAGGAATCGGGTTAAAAATATTGCCGGTGTGAAAATCACGGTGGATCAACAGCAGG
>Ga0233437_1002144_pt1 | contig 31454 bp, 22 predicted proteins | sample SI_122_August201_FD_182714 | JGI IMG/M metagenome (GOLD analysis project Ga0233437, IMG submission 182714) | Seawater microbial communities from Saanich Inlet, British Columbia, Canada - SI_122_August2016_200_MG | ecosystem: Environmental > Aquatic > Marine > Inlet | place: Canada: British... | reverse complement strand
ACGCACCAATTGAATTACCACGCTCTACGAGCGTAAAATTGAGTTCAGAGCCACCACGCACGCAGAGCGTGCATCAGTCGGGGTTCTGTTCAAAAAAAGTTAGAATTTCAACCAAAAGGTACCGCCAATTTACAATTTCAGAATTTTCGGAAGTTTTACGCACCTGCGGTGCGGTCGCCCCGCCTGCGGGCGGGACGGAAAGGGCTGATTTTGCAACGATTTGCCACGCTCCGCGTGGCGAAAAAGAAATGTTTTGGTTTTGGATTTGGAAGTTCGTTTTGGCGAAGCCAAAGTCCCGCAATGGCGGGACAACCAATCTTTTTTTGTTTCGCCTTTGGCGAAACTTGGAAGCGATAATTTTTAATAATATTTTGACTTATGACAAACTCAAATAATACAAAAGAACAAACCAGAAAGTTTTTCATCTACGCCCGCAAATCTATTGATTCAGAAGATCGGCAAGTGCGAAGTATTGGCGACCAGATTTCTGAATTGCAGGAATTGGCAAAAAAGGAAAATTTGGAAATTGTTGATACTATCGTGGAAAAACAAACCGCCAAGAAACCTGGTCGCCCTTTGTTTGCCGAAATGTTGAAAAAACTTGAAGCGGGCGAAGCTGTGGGAATTTTAGCTTGGCACCCTGACAGATTGGCAAGAAATAGCGTTGATGGCGGACAAATCATTTATCTTGTAGATACTGGCGTAATTCAAGAGCTAAAATTTCCAACTTTCTGGTTTGATCCAACTCCGCAAGGAAAATTTATGTTAAGTATAGCTTTCGGACAGTCAAAATATTATGTTGATAATCTTTCGGAGAATATAAAGCGAGGGCATAGGCAAAAATTGAAAAATGGCTTATGGCCTCAAATGGCTCCGCTTGGATATTTGAATAATAAGGAAACAAAAATGATTTATGTTGATAAAGAAAAATCGCCATTTATCAAAAAGGCGTTTGAGGCATACGCCACTGGCAATAATACTTTGAAAAATCTCCGAAAGATTATCAACGGCTTGGGGCTTGTCGGCAAGAAAGGCAAGATGCTTTCCGTTTCAAATTATCAATATCTTTTACAAAATCCATTTTACCATGGTCTCATTCGCTATGGTGGAGAATTTTATGAAGGAAAGCATAAACCGATTATTTCAAAGAAACTTTTTGATGAAGTACAAGAAGTGATGAAAAGAAAATCAAAACCGCAAAAAGTGGACAAGATGAAATTTTTTCTCTATCGCGGATTTTTTCATTGTGCGGAATGTGGCTACACAATTACAGCAGATAGAAAAATTAAAAAGAGTGGCAAAGAATATATTTACTACTATTGCACAAAGAAAAATCCGAATCACAAATGCACACAAAATGTTTTTACAAGAGAAGAAAAAATTTCATCTCAAATTAAAATTGAACTTCAAAAAGTTTCTTTGCCTGATGATTGCGCTGATTGGATGATCAAAGAATTGAAAAAAGAAAAAATCCAATCAAGCCAATCATCAGACTTTTTTGTTCAAAAGCTAAAAAAGGAACTTTCAAAACTTGATGAGAAGTTAGAAAAACTAATGAACGCTTATTTGGAAAGTGTTTTGAATATCAAGGAATATCAAAAAGCAAAGAATAATCTCATCAATCAAAAACAAGTTTTGAAAGACAAATTAAATGCTTTTGAACTAAAAAGCAATAATCGGTTCGAACTCGCCGACAAATTCATAAAAGACAGTAAACAAGCCAAAATTATCGCTTCCAAAGAAAATCCCGAAGGGATTCGGGATTTTCTAAAAAAGATTGGTTCGAACTTCCAAATCCAAAACCAAAACATTTCTTTTTCGCCACGCGGAGCGTGGCAAATCGTTGCAAAATCAGCCCTTTCCGTCCCGCCCGCAGGCGGGGCGACCGCACCGCAGGTGCGTAAAACTTCCGAAAATTCTGAAATTGTAAATTGGCGGAGAGAGAGGGATTCGAACCCTCGGTGACAAAAAATGCCACACACGCTTTCCAAGCGTGCTCCTTCAACCACTCGGACATCTCTCCGTAGTTTGTAGGGTCAACTAAATCTTTTTGGTCAATGTTCGGAGGCAACGAGTGCAGAGTTTTCTTTTTTGAAAGCTTTTACTAGCAGCGTTCCAGAGGCGTTTTACTACTAAATTAGGAAGAAAACGACGTTTGGTTTTGCGTTGGGAGTAACTTACGTTGTGCCCGCTTTTAGGACGTTTCCCACATTGTTCACAGACTTTAGACATATTTTTAGATTAGATAAGGCCCGCCAAAAATACTATGAGGAATGGAGTTTGGCAAGCGAAAAACCAGATAGAGGCGCTGAAGGGATCTCTTGCGCCTGTGCCATGGTTCGCGTAAAACAGAAATATGATTGATTTAAATTTTATCATTGCGTTGGTGGTTGCGATTACAGTGCATGAATTTGCGCACGCGTGGATGGCTAATTATTTGGGGGATCCAACTGCTAAATATCACGGTCGGGTGACCTTGAATCCGCTTAAACATTTGGATGTATTTGGGACGATTATGTTGTTTGTAGTGGGGTTGGGATGGGGGAAACCCGTACCTGTTAATCCGAATAATTTTAAGTCTGTGCGCCGGGATTCGGCTTTGGTGTCATTTGCAGGACCAGCGTCGAATATTTTGACGGCGATTGTGATTGCGTTGCCCTATAAATATTTAGTGGAAACCGGGGGGAGTGTGGTTGTGATTAGCTTGTTGCAGTCGGTGTTTGATTTGAATTTGTTGTTGGCGATTTTTAATCTGTTGCCATTGCCACCACTTGATGGGTCAAAGATTATTGGGGTCTTTATTCCGCGAAGGTTTGAGCGGGCTTATTTTCAGTTTTTAAGAGATGGAATTAAGTGGTTTATTGCTGTGATTTTGATTGATTCGTTTGTGTTTGGCAGGATGTTTGGGTTTTCAGTGTTGTGGTTAGTTATAGGGACGATTTATCAGATATTAGCGTCAATTATTTTGTTGGGGACATAGGATGGAGAGTGCAGAATTGTTTTTAGGCAAGGGTTTTTTTGGGTGTATGTTGGGGGCTTGCGGGGAGAGGGTCCCAATATGTGGTAAACAAGCGGAAAAAGAGGGTTTTAGGCTTTTGACGAAATGGGGGATTTTTAGTACAATAATTTTACTCTGCTTGGTACGTGTTGATCATTTAAATACTCTCTCACCTATTCTCACCTAAGGGATTCCAATATTTCTTTCCGCCGTGGCGGAAGGCGTGAGGTCTCCCACCTGTTCTAACAGGGGTAGTATTTGGGTCCTCACGGCTGAGGTGGAGTGGCTCACTCTGTGAGTCCAATGCGTTTAAGGAAGTCTCGTCGCGTTTGTGACGGGATTTTCTTTATCCCATGGGGAAACCAAGGTTTCCCCCTAGGTAACCCCCTTCATTAAGGTTGTTCGCAAAAAGTAAGTTTCGCTAAACTTCGTAAAATTTTTCTCGGGGCCCACAAGACCCGAAGAAAAATGTTTACTACGTCCGCTCAACTTATTTTTGTTCACGCTTTTTGGTATTTTTGTGCGTTAAAAAAGATTGTGACAACACGAGCTTTAAGTGTGAAAGAAGGTCCCCATAATGGCCGGGGAGGGAAAGCGTTACGAGCGTATGAGGCCCGAAATGCGGTTTCCTTCCCCGGCCGGGGCGAAATATTTAATTGTAGTTGCCCGGCGAGATCATCGCCGAGACAGGAGTTTGGCCAGCTGAGAACTACCGGTGCGCGCCGTCGTTGCCGTCGTGCAGGTCGTCGGTGTGCCGGTGGTCGCTGTGCAGCCCGTCCTCGATGATGCGATGGTCCGTGTCGTGGTCGTGGTGGTGGAGCATGAGGAACATCCATTTCTCCCAGGTTATCCATTCACATAGTGATGGCTGGGTAGCAACTGCTTATTAAAAGTATAAGAAGCTGTCACCCAGCCATGAGTTAAAACCCGTGCTGTCAAATGTCAGCCTGCGTTAATGAGGGGTAGCCGTTCCATGGGGTGGAAGACAAATCCTACTATTTAGGCAGGGAAGCCAAAAAGGCTTGAGCTGACTTTATCCAAGAGGTAAATCATTGTCAATATTAAACTACTTATTGACAATAAGGGGCAAGGTGTGAGAGGGTCTTTTTCGAACTTGGAGATTAGTTGTTTTCGCTTAGGAAAGCGGTTAATCCCTGGGTTTATCCACCCTGGGCCTGCTCGAACACGTAGGATTTGTTCCCTAAAATATTTAGGGTGATAACTCCTCTAAAATTGAGCAGCCGCTCCTTAAAAGCACAGGTTTGACTACATTTTTTATATAGTTGTCGTTAGTGAAGGGCTTCTTTTTTAAGTAAAAGAGGTTGCTTACTAGCGGCAACAAAAGGGGGGAAGGGTCCCCGCCGATAGTTTGAGGAGTAGGCTTTTGCGCAAGCCGAATATCACCTCAGCGAAAACCCTTGGAGGAAAACGGAACATGAGAATGTTTGCATTGATGACCTCGGCAGCGCTGATGGCGCTGCTGACCGCGGGCTGGGCACTCGCCGACGATGGCGTGTCTGGTTCCGTGGACATGGATGACAACGGGATGCAGGTGGCCGCAGACGGAGTTCTGGAGGACACCACCATCGACCTGGTCGACACGGGGCACGCCGCCTCTCTGTCGACCGACATCGAGCTGAGCGCCGCCGACTCCAGCCTGGACATGGGGAGCTTCGCGGATCGGACGATTTCCGCGATGGGTTCCATGGACCTGACGAGCCAGGCGATGGCGCAGTACATCGACGCGACCAGCCAGGCGAGCGACAGCGACGCGCTGACCCCGATGATCGAGGCAGAGGTCACGAATCGGGATTGCCAGTTGGCGTCCAGCGGCAATGTGCAGGCACAGGAAGTGGAGGGTATGGGCCAGGGCCTTGTCCCTAGCTTCTCCTTCGCCCTGACGTGCTAACCGCCACGCCAGAAGCTGTGAAAGAGCTTGCGTCGAGGAGTCTGTTTTTTCTTGGTTGAAGACGGATTCCTGAAGTCGACTTCGTCGACACTGTAAACCGAGAGCTGCGGACAGAGCTTCTGTCCACCTTGAGGGCGGGCCAGTGGCCTGACCTTCACGAGGCACGGCTTCGGCCGCGACCTCACTACACTACTTGACCTGAAAGGCCAACGGGGGACTGCAACGGACATGTTGTCCAAGCAGTACGCGCACCCCCTGCGGCAGGTTGGGACTTAAACTGGATATGTCAAACCTGTGCTTTAAGTCTTTTTTGGCTTGCTCCTTGGAGTGGCTTGTGTTAAATTTGCGGTCGCCTGCTGCTAACTAAGCCGAGATAGCTCAGGGGTAGAGCACGCCCATGGTAAGGGCGGGGTCGTGAGTTCAAATCTCATTCTCGGCTCCAGTTTCATCTCTTTTAATCTTGATCATTTCTAAAAATGGGGAAAGGAAAATCAACATTCTGTGACTGGCGTTGTCCAGATTGTAACAAGACTCATTCAACTACGACTTACAGCAAGCGTAATAACGAGAATGTTACCAAGGAAAAATCCATGTTTTGTAATCAATGTCGTGAACACAAAGCTTTTTTCCGAAAGGACACCAGCAAAGGAAGCCTTGGAAACAAACGCTAAATCTGCGACACTATAAGTCGTCTCATTAATTTTTTTGTTATGTTTAAAAAATACCTCCCACACGCTTTAGTTAGCGTTGTTTTGGCTAGCAGTTTTTTGTTTAGTGGCTGTTTAAATGGCCCGACTTTTTACGAAACCCATCAATCACAGCTGGGTTATTTAATAGAAGAAACCTTACCTCATGACACGTGGTTTTCTTTTAGTATTTCAACTTTAAACGAAGCGCAAAGAACTTCTTTTCAGAATTTAATAGCGCGTTTTAGTGATGACGCAGATGATTTTCGAACTAGTATTTTGAGTGGAATTGATGAAAATTTGGCAACCGTTGATTTGTCTTATATAGAGGATATTCAGCCGATTTTAGGAGAAGAGGGATTGCGATTTATGTTTGCTTTGAGTGATGGTGATGATGCGCCAGTAATGCACGCGGGTTTAACTTTGGATAATCCGGAAAAGGCCGAAGATTTATTTGATGAATTAATTGGAGAGGGACGTTTTGTGCGCAAAGTGGTGAAAGATTATGATCTTTATTTTAATGTTTACGCAGAAGAAGAGGGGAAGGATGTGTTTTATTTTGGATTATATGAGGATTTGATGTTGATTGCTAACGATAGTGATGAAGTGGCGGAAATGTTGGATTTGGCCAAGAGTCAGGGTGATTATTCGCTGTGGTCCAAGGATGTTTATCAGGCAGTGATTGAAGAATTGCCAGTTGAGCATGTAGGATTTATGTTTATGGATGGAGAATATTTAGCAGAAAGAAGAGGGGATTTAGCAGGGATGTCTTTGGCTGAGGGAGTAACTCCTTATTTAGCGGGGCAAGGAATGGCTTTTGTTGGAATGCCAGAAGGATTGCAAATTCGAGGAATTGCTTTGGGTGATAGAGCAAAAATTGATGAAGCAGATGTTTCGTTGGATGAATTACAGGCTAAAAAAAGTTATTTAATGAAAGATATGCCTGGTTTGAATTTGGGAGCGTATATTGAGTCTTATGATTTGGCAGCGGTTTTGGATCGGCAATTAGGAGAAGGGAGTGCCGGAATGTTGGGTTCTTATTTAGCTTTATTAGGATTGGATCCAACTACAGATTTAGCGGAAATTTTGTCTGAAGGTTATGCGATTGCTTTGCATGCGAATAATAGCGCCCTTCCTGGTTTAACAATCATGATTGATATTTCAGATGGGATTGAATTGGCCCAGGAATTAATGACTAATATTGATGCTCAAATTACGGGATTGTTAGGTGTTTTTTCATTGCAAGGAGGGCCGATTGCCGAAGCGCTTTCAAAAGAAGAAATAGAAATTGATGGTTTAGAATTTGATAAAATAGAGTTGGATTTAGATGCTTTGATGTCGGTTTACGATACATCTGGAACTTTTGAATTACCGGTTGAAATTCAAGGACAAACCGTGAATTTAATTTACGGAATTACCAAAGATCATCGATTAGTTATTTCTAATTATGATGGTTGGTTGGATGATCCAAAAGCAATGCTAGAAGATGTTCAAACTTACGAAGAAGTTCAGGATTATTTGAAAGGGTTTAAAGAGGGGATGATGTTTATAGATTTTGCAGAAATTATGGAGTTTATGGACGCTTTCGAGGCTTTCCGGGATGCTTTACGATCTGATGCTGAGGTTTTGGAATCAGATACCGTGGTAATTGAAGTTGAAGACGAAGTAGATGAAGATTTAGTAGAAGCTTTAGCGGCAGAGGGGATTGATGTAGAAGTTGTGACAGAAGGTGAGTTAGCGGAGGGAAATACAATTGATTTAAAAGAGTTTATTGCACCTTTAAAAAGCTTTGGATTTTCAGCAGATGCGACTAAGTACGAAGTTAAGCTTGGTGGTGTGATTTTGTTGGAAGAAGAGTAAATTCGTGCTATAAAATTGGCATATTACAGGGGCGTGGTGAAATGGTATCACAGAGGTCTCCAAAACCTTTAGTGCGGGTTCGATTCCTGCCGCCCCTGCCAAAGAGCACGAAAGACAAACCTAGCGGTTTTTCTCTCGTGGGCTCTCTTTTCCCTATATTGTTGTTCGCAAATTTTGTTTCGCTAAAACTCCGCCGCAAGCCACCCCGGGACCCACAAGACCCGTGGGTGTTTGCGGCTCGTTGTGAAGCTTGACGGTTTTTTGTTCCAAAAAACCTTAACAAAATTTACTCACGTTTTTTGTAGTAAGGGTTTGGACAAGGTTGGTTTCTAAAAATTTAGAATAACCTCTAATGTTCCTGAACCGCCGCGGTCGCGGCGGCCCTCGTAAACGCGGGCAACGTGCGGATGGTCTTGTAAATATTTTTTAAGAAAAGGCTTAATTACAGGCATTCCTTTGGCAGAATGGAGTCCTTTTCCAGTAATAAATAAAATTTTGGTGAGCTGGCGGTTTTTACATTTTTCAAGAAATTCATCAGCTAGTTTTTGGATTTCAAATTTGCGAAGCGGACCATGGCCGTGAAAATCAAATTCTGCCTGAGGTTTGCTCAGGTTGTCGTATTTGTTGTTCTTTTGGGGGCGTTGTTTTTTTCGCTTGGCCATAGGGACATTTTAACTATGCCGAAGCGCTTCGGCAATCATTAAAATTTCACTTATTAGTAGTGAGGGTTTGGACAAGATTGAATTTGACATCATGTCTAAATTTGTTATAGTCAAATAAGTTAGGGCTTTGGGGAAAGCTGTATTTCTCTAAAACCTTATCTTATGAATACTGGAAGAGCCTTAACCGCAATGGGAGGATTAGTAATAGGGGGCTTAACAATGACTAGTGACGCTGATGCGCAATCACAATCACAGGTTTTGGCGGCGCATGATCAGGTTGGAAATTGTGTACAAGTAACAGAGCATGATCCGGGCTTAGCTTTTTTAAGACCAGAAATTGAATTTTATGGTGATGAGGAAGGAATTGCACAAGGCTGGGAGGCAATTAGAAGAGCGCAGGAATTTTCATCATCATTAGTAGCTCCAGCGTCTCGTGAAATGCGAGATGGTTTAGAGGCTCGGGATGGATCGGATATTGTTAAAATGTGTCCTGAGGGGCAGGAGCCGTCTCGAGGACATCGATTGGATGTACAAATGAATTGGTTGCGACCAATGGAGCCACAAGAAGGAGGAGGGGCTTTTGGGATTGATGCTCCAGGCGAAAGATGTTTGGCAGGCAATACCGCTCCAGTTATTCCTTATTTCGAAGCGGTAGTGGTAGCTCCAAGTAATGTGCAAGATGAATTTAGAATTTGGACGGATGGAACGGAACAATGTAAAAATGGAGTGATTCAAGTTCAAGTCGATAGGTTTCAGAGTAGGTTAGAAGAGTTACTGCCGAGAACAGCCTTAGACGTTTTAGGGGATCGTATTATAAATTTTCAAGCATTAGAATTGCGACTTAAATTAGAAGCTGAAGAAGCGGCAGCTGAAGCCAAGGACACCCAAGGAGTTGTAGAGGAAGAAGTTCGAAAAGCACAGGAAGCTTTTGACGCCGTAGATCGGGCAATCGAAGGAACTCCGATGGAAGCTAATAAAGAATAATTATTCCTCTAAAATTTGTTTGTATTCAAGCTTGTAGATGTACAAGAATGTTAGAGCAAGAGAAAGTAAATAAGGTGCGATAATTAAACCGGGTAAGCCCATTGTGAAAACTCCTCCTAAAATTGTAAGGAAGGACATAAGGGGATGAATACGGGCGCTTTCACCAATGACAATTGGTTTAATGAAATTATCGATTGTTCCTACTACAAACATTCCCCATAAAATTAGGAATAATCCGGCAATCCAATGGCCAGTAATAAATAGAATAATGGCGGCTGGGATCCAAATTAAAGTGGCTCCGACATACGGCACAATAGAGAAAAATCCCATAATCGTTCCCCAAAAAGCAGCGTTTTCAATGCCAGCTAAAGCAAACCCAATACCTCCTAAAAGTCCTTGAGCCATCGCCGCTCCAAAGATTCCATAAAGGATTCCGCGACTCATGGCTTGGAGTTTTTCAAATAAAATAACGCGGTATTTATGGGCAACAGGAATTAGTTCTTTGAATTCGTGAATAACGCGATCGCCGTCTCGTAAAAAGAAAAAAGTACAGAGTAAAAGAACAAATAAGTGAAAGACTAAAATGGAGAGCGACTTAGCAACGGACGTGGTTTGGTTTACTAAAAATTGACTCACGTTTTGGATGGCTGAGGTAGCAAAGCCAATTACGTCTTCAGTTTTTATGGGAGCAAATTCCGAGGCTTGTTCAATGTATTTGCCAATAAAGCTATTTTCAATTCTTTCGGGGATAACTTGGACATCCTCAAAAACATCACCGACTTGAATTTCAACATAAGAGTAAATATCAATGGCTTGTTCGGTGATGTAACTTACAAACCAAGTGATGGGGATTAAAACAATGGTAAGCAAAATAACAAAACTAATAAAACTGGCGACTGTTCGTTTTTTTACACGTTTAAGAATTCGTTTGTGAATAGGGTAAAAACCAGTCGCAATAACCGCCCCAATTACAATCGAAGGTAGGAAAGGACTCATTATCCAAATAATGGTAATTAAAAGAGTAATTAATCCGGCTAAAATAAAGTATTTAGGGATATCTTCGAGAACCACATGGGTGTCGATTTTTTTTGAATTTGGTTTTTTTGGAGATGTTTTTTTGGGAGGGGGCATAGTGATATGTTTTTAAAAAGATGCGTGAGCGGAGTTGTTCATGTAGTTTGCTTCGGATTCTACACCGCTGGAATATTGAGTGAAAGCTTCCAGGGTGTCCCCGGTGATTAGTAAAGCAAAGTCAGCCGGGTCTGGAGTGGCGGTGAAAGTTTGACAGGTATTATTTGCCGGTAAACTGATGCCAATTTCTTCAGTTATTTTTCCGGGGACAGTGAATATAAGAGTGCTTACAAGAACGCTGCCAATGAGCCACCATTTTTTAGGATTTTTCAATTTTTGAGAGGTTAAATTAAATGGACAATATGTATTTTAGCATAACTACCAACTGCCGCCGCCACCACCACCTCCGCCACCTCCGGAAAAGCCTCCTCCACCAGAACTCCCACTAGAAAAGCCACTACTGGAGTGGCCAGAGCCAGAAGAGCTTGGCTTGGAAGCCATGGCTAATTTAGTCATGCGATCCATGGAGTTTACGGAGCCAGCAATAGAATTGGTAAGAGCGTTAGCGCTGATATTTGTGAAGTTCAGCCAGTAATCGGAATTGCTTTCTAATTCTTCGGTAAGAAGTCCTTGGAAGGAGCCTAGCCAATCTTTTTCTACGTTTAAAGCAATGGCAAAAGGAAGCATGGTCTGGAAAAGTTCAAGAGTTTGGGCTGGCGGATTGTGGAATTTAAGGCGATCTTTTTCTGTGACTTCCAAAAAGAGTTTAAAGCCTTTGATGGCTTGGACAAGCTCAACTCCTTTTTGACTTTTTTTGGTCATGAAAAAAGCGAATAATAAGGTTATAGCAGCACTGATAGCGGTAGCATATCCAGCGTAATCAAAAGCTAAATAAAGCGGCACACTTGCTCCGGCTAAGCCCATAAAAATAAAAGCTAAAAGAACGGTATAGCCATTAAAAGGCAAAGTGTCGTAGTAACCGTCTTTTTTGAGTTTTTTAAGAATTTTATTTTGGTGAGAAGTGTAGTCAGAAAATTTATGTTTAAGTTCGTCTAGGGTTCGCGTGTCGCGGGTTTTAAAAAGTTTATCAAAAACATATTGCTGGAAAGAATCGAGTTGGCCTTTTTTGGGATCGGATTTTTTAATTAAGCGAAGCTTTTTATCTTCTTCTTTGATAGAAAGTAATCCTTTGGTTCCTAATTCAAATAAAGTGGCAGTTAGAGCGCGGGCGTCCAAGGATCCTTTGGTAAGAACAATCATTTCAGCTGCCGTGAAGTTTTCGGGAGATTTGTATTGCGCGACTACTGGAGTTTTGGGGACGGGATCATCACCGTTTTGGCGCCAGATTTTGTAAGAAAAAGCAGCAAAAATAAGAGCTCCAATAAGGATATACCATTCATCAGCTAAGCGGTCCTGCCAGGTTGGGACATGCCAGCCAGGCCATCTTTTGTTCCAGAAAAGAGGTTCTTTTAAAATTCCTTTTGGGAAGCCAGCTACTATGGTTAAATTTTCGCTGTTAAAGCCATCGGTTTCTAGGGCGCGGGTGGCTTCAAAATGAATTTGGGTTTGGTCTGCTTGGGATCCGAGAGAGTAAGAACAGTCACTTTCGGAAAGGCCATAAAATCCAGTGTAACAAGTGGTCATAATGTCTTCGGAAGTAAGTTTTTGGGGGTAGGTGATGGTGGCAGAAACTTCGTTAAAGGGCACTTCCCAAGCCGTCCCATTTACGTTCCAGTAAAGTTCATCGTGTTCTTCGAAAAAGCTAATTTCTTGTTCGATTTCGTAAGTGATGACGTAAGTGTGCTCCCCGGTTATGTAAATATTTGGGTCGCCGATGCGAAGGGATGTGTATTTATCGCCGTCAGTTGCTTCATAGGGGTAGGGTTCACCATTTTCATCTGTTACGGAGATGATTTTGGTGTTGTCATCAAAGGTTTCGAGAATGTCTCGGAAGATACCGCGATGTTCTTCGGTTTCGAAATCATAAACAATTGTTTCGGTAACGTGGATAGTGCTGTTTTCAAAAATCTCAATATTACTGTGGAAATAATCTACATATTCAGCTAGGGCGAGGGAGGGGAATAAAGTACAAAAAAAGACGACACCCAGGGTGACGGATTTAAAATGAATGAATTTCATAAAGGCATTCTTAAGATGTCTTGTCTGGTGGAACATTATAATAGCTAACGAGAAACTCCGCCAGCTCGTTAAACACGGGTCCGGCTGTCGCCGCTCCCCACTCCACTGTTTTTGGACGATCCATTTTGACCAGTACGGTGAACTGTGGATCATCAATTGGCGCAAATCCTACAAACGAAGTAATGGTGGTTCCCCGTCCAGATAATGCTTTGCCCCATTTATAGGTTTGGGCGGTACCTGTTTTGCCCGCAACATAATGATTGTCTAGGGCGGCCAAAGGAGCTCCTTGTTCTACAACGGCGGTCATCATGGCGGTTACTTCGTTGGCAGTTTCTTCGGTAATGACACGACGGACAATTTCGGGGTCAAAATTATTGCGGCGACCATCAGCTTCTTCGATGTAGTCGATTATGTAGGGTTGCATCAAAAGCCCACCATTAGCCAATGCAGAAATAGAAGTAATTAATTGAATTGGAGTGACGGAAATACCTTGCCCAAAAGCTTTGGTGACTAATTCAGAATCAGCCCAATAATCATAATATTCCAAAACTCCAGAATGTTCGTTTTCGAATTCAATGTGCGTTTTTTCGGTGAAACCAAAAGCTTGTAAATAATCGTAAAATAGGGCGGATCCTAGTTTTTGAGCAATATAAACCATCCCAGTATTGTCGGAGTGAATAAGAACTTCGGTCATGGTTGAAGTTCCGTAATAAATATCATTAAAAGTGTGAATTTCATATTCATCAACTTGAACCGGGCCATTCGAATAAAAAGTAGAGAAAGGAGTTACCTCGCCAGCGTCGATGGCTGCGGCCATGGCAACTGGCTTAAAAACAGACCCAGGCTCGTACGGAAGAGTAACGGCTTTTAATTGGTAGACTTCGGGGCCAACTAGATTTTTGTACTTGTAGTATTCATCTTTTTCTTCGTCATAAAAAAGTTCGATTCGTTGATCAGGATCAGTGCGAATGTAGAGGTAGATTCGTTCGTTTTCGCCTTCGCCAACGCGATATAGAAACTCCTCCTCTTCGTCGGAAACATCAATTTCCTCGAGGGCGTAGGCTTCGCTGTAATCATTAGGATCAAAAGTTGGGTAGTGGGCCATAGCTAAAATGCGGCCAGTACTTGGTTCTTGAACAATAATTAGGCCACTGTCAGCTTGGAAATCTTCGACTCCTTTGGCGAGGACTTTTTCGGCTTCGGATTGAATAGTGCGGTCAATAGTAAGCATGACATTGGAGCCGTCAACAGCTTCTTGAATTTCACTATCTCCAACGGTGATTTGTTTGCCACTGGCATCGATTTGGGAAGTGAAATAACCAGTTTCTCCTTCTAGTTCGGATTCAAAAGTGCTTTCTATTCCGTATTGGCCATTGCCAGCCGCATTTACGTATCCTAAAAGTTGGGCACCTAATTCACCTTCGGGGTAATAGCGATAGTATTCTTCTTGCATTCTGATTCCAAAGAATTCTTTTTCTTGTTCGGATTGAAGAGTTTCGATTTGTTGAGAAATGTCGTGCGGAAGTTTGCGTTTAAGGATCACATAACGGTTGCGACCAAGTAGGACGCTTTCTAGATTGTCTTTATCTACTTCCAAAACTTCGGCTAATTTTTTGGCTGTAGATTCTTTGTTAGAAATTTGTGAGGGGTAAGCATATAAGGTTCCGTTTTCAGTGACTTCAATTCCTGTTAAATGAAGGTTTTCTAGTGATTCGATCGTGATGGGATCTAGTTTTTCGGTGAGAAGGATTACGGAACGAGTTTTTTCACTTAAAGTGTTGATTAGTTCTTGTTTAAAAAGAATAAAAAGCTCTTCGTCAGTGTGAAGCTTTAAGTCAGTGTAGGAGAGAAGTTCTTCTAAATTAAGTTCGGCTTCATTTTCTGTGGTTTCTTCTTCTGTGGCCTCTTCCTCCTCTTCGTCCGCGTCTTCCATTTCTCCTAAATTTTCAAAAGTTTTTTGGTATTCTTTGAGTAGATTTTCGTAGCGCGCTTGGTCGCGTTCTTGCTCTTCTTCTAGATCAAAGAGGAGTGGGGCCAATGTTTCGCCGATGTAGGTAGGATCTTCGATCAAAGTGGGGTCAGCGTAAACTAGTTTAAAAGTAGTATTGGTGGCGAGGGAATAAGGCTCATCGGAGTTGCGGTCCTGAATTAGGATCTCGCCGCGACGGGCGGGGATTTCGGTGTAGCCTTGGTTTTTTTCAAAGGCGATTTGTTGGTAATAACCAGACTTTATAACCTGTAAAAAGAAAAGCTGCAAAAGAATTGCAAAAATTGTCACAAATCCAAAAGCAACTAAAATCGTGATGCGATTCATGGGTAATTCGCGGAAATGGCGACGATATTTAAAGAGGTTCTTGGAGGTTTTCATGGGATTTTATGGTAAAGCAAACCCCAAAAAGAGGCTAGATGTTTTTGTAGGGTTGTGCAATCTGCTAAAAAATGTTATAATTATGAGATAGGAAATCAAAAATCATCCCTCCCAGATGCCCCAAAACAAAAATAAATTAATTCGTTTTCAAAAAATGGTTCGTAACTCCTTGTTTTTATCTAAAAAAGACAAGGCACGGTGGCTTAAAAATTCGAACCAACTTTCTAATGAAGGAATGGATTATGTGATAGAGGAATTATTGGGGGACGAGGTTGGGTTTTTGAAGAGAGCTTTGTATGGCATGCCTACTGAGAAGCTTAAAAAGGTAGTGCGTGAGGCCTCTTTTTTAAAGAAAAAAATTAAACGTGATTTGGAGAAAGATCTTCAATCACAAGAATTAACTAAGCTCGAGGGAGCTTTTCAAGATTTAACCTAAACTTTAATGGGGGAAGATTTAAATCAAAAAATAGACAAAAAACAACAATCTTTGGGGCAGGAAATAATGCAGCAAGCAGCTCAGTTACCCGAAGATGCTGCGGAAAGAGCATTGCTTCGAGAGCGAGCCCAGTTATTTACTCAGTTTTCGGAGGCAATAGAAAGTGTTCAGGATGCGATTAATGATGTTGAAAATGAGGTAGTAAGAAATGGATATTTACAAGCTTTGCTGCAAGCAATTCAGCTTATTAATCCAGAGACTTTGGCTGTGGCCATGGTTAATTTTAAGAGAGCAAAAGATGCTATAGAAACAAATATTGCGGCCTTGAGTGAAGAGCCAATTTTAGCAGAGCCGATAGTTGGACCTAGTCCAAAGCCCCCAAGGCCGAAGCCTCCGCTTCCTGCTCCTATTATTCGTCCTCGACTTAATGATGCGGGTGATTTAGTTATTTACGTTGCTGGTGAAAATAAGCCGCCTGGAGAAATAGAGCCAGTTTATGAATTTCCAGTTTTCGAACCTTTGCCAGAATTAAGCATTGGAGATTTGGATCGGATGGCGACTGGAGAGGCTGAAGTAATGGATTTGGATGCAGTGGAATTAGATTTTGAAACGATTTCTGATGATGTTGTTACTTTGCAGACGCAGTTAGCGGCTGTAGAAGAATTGAGTGGAAGTCAGGGAGTGCTTAATGGTGGAGTGAATGTGATTCAAGGGATGTTAGTGGAGGGGGTGGAAGAATCTATGCAAGATTTATTTGTGCAGGATTCTTTATTAAGAGTTTATGCTTTGCTTTACGCGATTCGGGGGGCAGTGGAAGATGGTGAAGATCCAGCGCCTTATGTGTCTAGAATTGCGGATTTAGTATCAATTTGTGAAGGACATTCTCCTTTTAAACAAGATTTTTATGAATATTTAGCGGTGATGAATACAATCATAGAGGATGGGGATGCTTTGCTAGAGGAAGCAGTGAGTGGGTTAGATCAAGAATTGACTTTAGTGGAGGAAAAAGAAGCTTTTAACGCGGGCTGTGATCGAGCGCGAGATATGTATTTGGCGGGGATTCAGCAGTTGAATGAGTTTGTGGAAGAGCACGAAGACATTATGACGGATGAGGCTTATAATTTAGTGTTAATGCGCAAAGATGCATTAACGGAAAAAATGTTGATTGTAGAAGAAGCGCGGGCTTCTTATGATTTGCAAGAATTAGTGCAGCAGTATCCGGAGTATTATGAATTGGATCCGGAGACTTTGGGATTGGTAACGAAGGAAGCTTATGATGAGCTTTCACCAGAAGAACAGGAAATAATGAATGTGGATGTCGAGGCTTTTCGCGAAATGTATTACTACGATGTTTTGATGGGCTTAGATACGGAAGGAGCTTTGGAATTTCAGAAACCATTTTACGAAGGACGGCAGTTGTTGGGACAGGGAGACATGATGGGCGCGAAGGCGTCGTTCTTGGCTTACATTGAAAATATTCAAGAAACACCAGAAGTTATGGTGGCTCAAGAACTTGAGCGAATTGATATGGCAGAAGAATGGCTCAAGATGATTGCTATGGAAGAATTGGCAGAGATGCAAGGGTATTTAAGCAAGATGTATGAAACAGTCTCGGTTCAAGGATCAGTAACGAATAAGCGAAAATTGAATATGCCGGTAATTCAGGCGCAGTCGGAAATAGAGGCGATGATGGAGTGTGTGTGGCTTTGTCAGGGGTTGGTGGAAAGAGGAGAGGTGTTGACTATTGAACGAGCGAAGAGAGTGTTGGGATGTGACACTAATGCTTATGCGCATATGTTTAGGACACCACAAGATCTAGAGGATTATGAAAGGCTAAAAGATCAGTATGCGAAGTTAAAAGAAATGAATGATGGGGTGTTTGATGTGTTTGCTTTGTATGAGGCTTGCGGGAACTCTATGGATCAATGCGATAGAGGTAAAATTTTAGAGCAGGCTAGGCTGTATCGGGCAAATGGTTTTTATGAATTAGCAGAGCTTTTGTTTGATCGTTATTTTGCAGATTCATATGAAACAGCAAAAAAGGAGAGGCCGGAATTAACTCGTGAGGGATATGAAGAGACTTTTGATAATGATGAAAAATTACAAAAAACATTAGATCGTAAATTGCGTAAGAGAGAAAAACAGGCTGTTAAGGATTGGCTAGTAGAAGCAGAGGAACAGTTTGAGTTGGAAAATCCAGGGGAGAAATTTGATGAACAGGCTGTGAGGGCAGAGTTGGAAGGAGGAGTTGTTGAAGAAGCGCGTCAGGAATGGCGTACTGAAATTAGAGATGAATTGATTGATCGTTTGTATGAGGAAGAATTTAAAAAAGGGATGTGTGATTATTTCCAAACCGGATTAGCGCGAGGTGGCTATAATGCTCGAATTTGGGAAGCAGAATACAATGACATGATGGAATTTGATAGGGAAAAATATGAGATATGGAGAATGACTGATGAAGGATTAGACTCTTTAATTCAGGATTTGCCGGTCGAAATTTTTATGATGGCAATTAGTTTTGGAGTGGCTTCAAGAGGGGCTAAATTTGTTGGTAAGAAGATGGTTAAGAGACAAGCTAAGAAATTTTTAGCTAAAAAGATGTTGAGGAATTTCCCACAAAAAATTGCTAAAAAGAAAGCAGATGATGCGGTGGAATTAATAATGAAGAGAGGAGGGTTGAAATTATTAAAGAAAACCATGCGTGCTTCGATGAGTGGCACGGGTTATTATTCAATGATTGCAGCAGCTGGGGGAGTAGGATTTTTGGCTGAAAACACAGCTTTTGTGACGGTACACGGGGGATTAGCAGGGATGACGTCTGGGCATTGGGAAATGTTTAGTGGGAAGCAAGAATATAAAGAAGCTTGGAATAGAAGCTTTATAACCTTGGCGGTTTTGAAATTAGCAGGAGGAGCATATGGTGGAACTTTGGGAAGACTAGGAGCGCGCACAGCGCAACGAGGTGGAATGATGGCTATTCCGGTACGAGCTGCTCATGGCGCGGGTAGTATGACTACTCAGGTAGCCTCTTTAACCGGGACTGGATATTTTGAAACCGCAGTTATGGAGGCTGAATATATGAGTGACGCTGACATAGCGGATATGGTTTTGCATAATACTGTAATTACAGTGGCTTTTACGGGAGGGCACATGGGTGCTAATTCTTTTTCGAAAGCGAGTACAGGGAGGACTGGCAATGCAGGACGCCGGGTGATGGAGAGAGGAAAAGGAAGGAAAGAAAGAGCATTGGAAAACAGAAAATATAAAGAAAAAACAAATGCGTTCACTAAAACTTGTGAAAAAGATGTGAGAACCTTAAAAAAATTAGTATTGAGCGGTATTGATAAGATCGTTATAAAATTAGCTTATCATGTAAGTATAAGGGAGCGCTGGATAAAGAGGGGAGATGAAATGGCGGAAAGATTAACAGTATTGGAGGGGGAGGCTGTAACTTCTAAGCAAATAGATGCTTATAATGAGGCAGTTAGGTCTTACAATGAATTTGTAGAAGCTTTTTATAAGTTTAGTGCAGAAGTTGATTACGCGGTATTAATGGCGGAAAGGTCAGCTAGTTTTCGGACTGATTTGGCAGATTTGGGACGAGAATGGAATGCTGTAACGGAAGGTGAAGTAGTTTTAACTTTAGAAGGGGGAAGAGAAATAACTTGGAATGTTAATGAAATTGATGCAGAAGGAAATGTGTGGGTTAGTACTGAAATAGAGGGGAGGAATAGGACTTTGTTTCAAGAGGTTAAGTGGATAGGGACTGTTGATGCGGAAGGAAGGATTACTTTTAGGAGTGAAAATGGAGAAATAATTGGGCCCATTGATCAAATGAAAGCACCAAAAAGAGACAGAAGAATAGAACAAGAACGAAAAGCACAAGAAGCCGTTCGTGCCGAAGAAATACGACAAGAAATGGAGGCGGAATTGGGAAATCCCGAGGCGGATATAGAATCATTCGTTAGAGGCTTAGATGAGAGTCATTTAGATGAAGTAATTCCTCGGCTTTTAGAAAGGTCAGCGGAGGTTGAAGCAAGTTTGGCAGGAAGTGAACGCTTGATGGTTGCTCAAGGCTGGATCTTGGGTTCAAAATTTCATAAAATCACGAAATCAATAGGGTTATATGAACCCTTTAAGCCTGTGGATCCGATAGCTAAGAGGGTTTATCTTGAGACTGCTCAAAAATATAATGATTTGTATAGAGAGGCGGTTAGACAAAGGAGAGACGAGTTGATAAGAGAAAGAGATCAGGCGGAGAGAGATCGGACAGAAAGACAAAGAGCAGAAGTTGAACAAAGAGGTTTAGAGCAAATTGAGGCGCTTAGGCAAAAGCAGCAAGAATTTTTAGAATTTGAAGCTGAGTTAACGAGTAAAAGGCGAGAAGGAGAATTGTCAGTAGAAGAAATTGCAGAATTAGTAGATCGCTATAATAGTCTTGAAGAAGGCCTTAATTTAACAGGAGTAAAAACTAAAGATGCCAGGTTTTTATCTGAGGCCACTGAAGGGAGAATACATGCTCGTTCTAGGGAATTAGATAAAGTTTGGACTCGTTGTGAAAGATTAATGGGAGATGTTTGTGCAATTAAATTGGGTAAATTGTTAATAGAAGCGGATAAAATGTTTAAGAAACCCTTGGATGAATTAACAAGGGCGGATTTAGAGGCTTTGGAATCCGCGCAAATTAAAGTTTTGGAGGAGGTTTTAAAGAGTTACGAACAAATTCCTTTGCCGAGAAGGTTTGCGGAGCCCTTAGGTCAATGCTATCAAAGGACGCGAAGAATAAGAGAAAAGATAGAAGAAAGGGAGGTAGAAAAAAGGGAGGTAGAAGAAAGAAAGACAGGAGGGAGAGGTTACCGAGAACAAATAAGAGACATGAGAATGACCGAAGAGCAATTAGAAGGATATGAGCGGAGACTCGATGACGGAGAGTTTGATGCAGGCATAGAAGGACGCATGGCGGAGTTAGAGGTAGAAGCTTTTGCAGCCGAGCAAGTTGTGCGCAATTTAGTAAGCGGAAACCCAGAAGGATCAGGAGTTGAAGCCTTGAGAAAATCGTTCAGGGAAGCGGGGTTTGAAGAAGTAGAGTTAGGATCTAATGAAATATTTATTTCTTATTTAGAGGTTTATGCGGCGAATAAAAAAGCTAGGTATGAAGCCTTAAGAAGGCGTAGTTATGAGATAGGAAGAGAAGCTCCAGCGGCTAGGGCAGAAAGATTAGATTTGGAATTTCAAGCAGAATTGGACGAATTACGTTTAACTAAAACAGAGTTGGAAGGGCAGAGGGCGTCAGTTTTAGAATCGGCGAGAGAGGGGAGATTGCAGCCTTCTTTGGAAATGACTTTGGAAAGATTAAATCTAGAAGTGAGAATTATAGAGCGAGTTTTGAGCGGAGAGGTTAGATTTGAATTTGATAATTTGGAGGGAGAGGTTTTTGCGGGAGGACGAGTGGAAGGATTTAAAGACTTATTTGTGAAATATAATTTTGCCAGTGAAAGTCCTGCTTCTAGTTTGAAATATAGAGTGTTTTTAGAATCTTATATGGCGAATAAAAAATCTTTGCTTGAATTTTATAAGGAAATTCAGGGGGAGGCTAAAAGTGAACGCAATGCAGACTTGGACTTAGAAAGGTTTGAGGCGCGGGTAGAAGGGAGGTGGTTGGATGCGGTTCCAGAGCGTGGCAGGAGAGCAATGGAGTTAGTGGATGAAGCTTGGGAAGTTTTGCCGTCTGATCGAGATATGTCGGGACCAGGAATGCGTGACATGGAAGCCGGTTTATATGGATTTGGATTAGGGGAAAGGCCAGGTTATTTATTTGATTTTTCTTTAGATACGGCGGGAGGAGAAAGAATGGTGAGCCGTTTGCGTGAACAGGGGGTGGAGGCTAGGTTGCATAATAACAAGCTTTTATATAGTAGGGCTGCGGTTGAAGGTAGAATTTTAGCGGAGCCAAAATTAGCGGAATTATTGGGATGGAAAGAAGGAATGGATGTTGATGCGTGGGTGGAAACCGGAAGCCCAAGTGGGACTGGAGTAGAGCGAGGAGTAATAGGATTTGTGTTAGGGTATCCGAAAAGTGCGGTTGAGGCATATTCCAAAGGTTTTGAAGCGGCTGATAGTTGGGAGGGAATAAAAATTGAGTCTCCTGGAGGAGGAAGAGCTCTTTATTTTACTACTGACGCCAGGTTTGTAGACACTATAGATGTACGAATGGCAAGAGAGAGAATGGATCAATCTTTTGAGGAAGCCGGGTTAGACGCGGAAGTTCTTGAAGGACGAAGAGCAGATCGTGAGCGGATGAGGGAGGAGAGAGTGGAGCGGGAGAGAGTGGATCGCGAAAGAGTAGAACAAGAAAGGTCGGCAGTGGAAGAAGTCCAGTTTCAAGAAGACTTGGATTGCCTTCGAATGCCAGAGGATGTAGCTGAACAGTGGGTTAGGAATTCTAGAAGTAAAGAAGGATTAGAAAATCTTCTTGGGGATATTGTGGCTGAGGTAGAATTGGCGGAACAAGCTTTGCGTGGGGAAGGAGAGGTTGATGGTAGTAAAATCCATGGCTTTGAGGCGGCTAAGATGAGAGAAATATTTGAGACTAATGGGTTTGAAAGTGCGGATGCTACTACTAATTCTAGGTATAAAGCTTGGCTAGAACGTTATGTTGAAAATAATAAAACTTTGGTTAGAGAGTATAGGGCAGAATTAGAAGCCTTAGGTGAATTTCAGGCAGAAGTGGTTACAGTTATGGAATCTGCTGAACAAGCATTAAGAGCAAGGGTTGAAGAAGCTAGTAGTTTGGGAGAATTGGCTGTTATTGAGAGCGCTCACCAAGGGTCTTCAACTCGCCCAGTTCATCCTTATCCAGATGCAAAGTTTAGAGCAATGTGGGAAGGAGGGACTGGTTCAGAAAGGTTTGTTGAATTCATAGATGGGTTAGGAAGTCGTGCACCACGAGATCGTAAAGTGATTGAGAGAGAGTTTGGGAAAGCGTTAGATAATTACAAAAGATTAGAACGGGAAGTAATAACGGAAAGGAGAAATCAGTTGCTTGAAGAAACCGTGGCGGAAGTTGAGGCAGAGCCGGCAGGGCCTAGAGATGTAAGGGTAGATTTTGAATACGGCGCAGAGGTAACGATTCCTAATTTAGGGCGTGCTCAAAGACAGGCCGGTGATTTTATAATTTTAAAAGGAGATACTGTGTACGAAAGAATAGGAGGCGTGCCAAGAATCTCAACGGTAACTGATGGAAATGTTTTATCCTTACTTAAAGGGCAGTTGGAGAGTTTAGGTAGAGAATTAAAGAGAATTAAGGAAAAGACTGAGGGGAAAGAAGGTGAACCTTCAGCTCCCGCGGAGGAGGGCGCAAGAAGGGCTGTAGCTGAAACTGAAAGAAGATTTGAAGAATTGACTGATAGATTGAGAGGGGTAGATGAAACCTCAGAAGTTGGATCAGAAATGGCTAGAGAATATAGTAGGCTGGGTGAGTTACTTGAGGCCGGCCTAATTGAGCAGGCAGAATATAGTAGATTGTTGGAGAAATTAGAAGTGATAGGAGGAGAACGGATTGCAGAAATACGGAGAGCGGAATGGCCAGGAATCGAAACCCCACCACAAGAAGGAGATATAAGGATTGATTATCCAGAGGGAAGCACGGGAGGTTTGGGACGATATCATGCTAAACGACAGGCTGGTGATTATTCAATTTTGAGAGGAGATCAAATTATTGATGTGGCAGGAGGGCAGAAAAGAGTTATAGATTTAGATCCAGCTGAAGCGGAAAGAATTAGGCCAAAGGCATTAAAATTACAAAGATCTATAGAATCAGAGAGAGAGGGAGGAGAGCCAGAAGGAGAAAGGATGACAGATGAAACATCTAAAAAAATGAGAAAAGGGCAAGTAGGCCTAAGAATGACTAGGGAAATAGAAGCATTAGATGATTTGCTTGCTACAAAACAAATTGAGCAAGCGGAATATGATCAAAGAGTGGCAGAAATTGGGAAGCAAGGAATGAAGGATATTAGGCGAATCAACGAAGAATAAAACCTTTCTTTGTTTGAGGCTGATGAATTTAAATAGAACGGAATTAGTTTTTTAGGAAAATCTTCAAATAAATCATCATTGAGATGAAAGCGGTTGTTCCTAATTTGCCGCCGAATCCTTGGAAAAATGGTGTTACGCAGATGAATATTATGCCAACGATTATGCCGAGCAGATAAATGGAGTGTTTTTTTGGAAAGGAGTGGAAAGAGCTCATGCCAGCGAAAGAAGCGGCGTAAGCAACAGCGGAAAACATACTAATTTGAGGAAAGAAGATGTAAGGGATGCCGGCTAGGAGGCCAATGATAGCGGACCCGACAACAGCATTGATTTTTGGGTTGTCTTTGGTGTGGTCTTTTACTTTTCTTCTGATTAGAAAGGTTAGTTTAGTGGCGATGATGGCCGTGATTATTATTCCAATTATTAATTCAATTGTAAGCATGGAAGGGTTGAAAATTCCTTTTTCTTTAAGGGAAGGGAGACAGATTATAAATATGCTGAGAAAAGCCATAAATCCAGCTTTGCCACCAACTTTTGGAATTTTTGGACCGAGAAAAACTTTAATTAAAGCCGCCAGTAAAGATGTGACTATGAGCCATTGGAGGTTTGGGAGAATTTCTAGAGAGGCCATTCCAACAAAGGCCCCGCAGTAGGCGGGGATGGCGTATTTGGGAGTAAGATAAGCAAAAATTAGACCAGCGATTGCAGCTGAAAATATAAAATTTGTGTGCAGCCCAAGGTAATGTGCGACAAGAGCTCCTCCGGTCAATGTAAGAAAGGTATAAATTATATTGAGTGATTTTTTCATATGAATATTTTAGCATGCAAGATTTAGAATGACAGAAAAAGTAGAAACTTACATGGGAACCTTTGAGGTGGTGTGATATTTTAGGGGCAAGTTATTTATAAAAAAATTATGAAAAAAGCAATTCTTCCTAGTGGTCTTCGGGTTTTAACCCAAAAAATTGAGGGGACCAAGTCAGTTACAGTATTAATTTTGGCAAAAGCGGGTTCACGATGTGAAACTCGAGACATTCGGGGGCTTTCTCACTTTTTGGAGCACATGTTTTTTAAAGGTGGTGAAAAATATCCAAATACCAAGGCGGTGTCGGAGGCGATTGATTCAATTGGTGGCGAGTTTAATGCGTTTACGGGAAAAGAGTATGTGGGTTATTACGTGAAAGTGGCCAGTAATCACAAGGATTTGGCTATGGATGTGTTGGCGGATATGTTGATTACCGCGAAATTGGATCAGAAGGAAATTGATAAGGAGCGGGGCGTGATCTTGGAGGAATATAATATGTATCAGGATACGCCGATGTATCAGGTTGGATGGGATTTTGAAAAGTTGATGTTTGGGGATCAGCCTATGGGTTGGGATCAAATTGGTTTAAAAGAAGTGATTAATAAATTGGGACATGATGATTTTGTGAAATATAAGAATGAATTATATCGGCCGGATAATTTGGTGGTTTCGGTGGCTGGGGATGTTTCACACGATGAATTGGTGGCCGCAGTTGGTGAGAAATTTAAGATGGAAGCCGGAGAAACGGATTTTGCGTGGCAGCCAGTGACTCCGAATGATTCGGAAGATCGGGTGATTTTGCAGAAGAAAAAAACTGAGCAAGGGCACGTGGTGGTAGGAGTGCCGGGTTATCCAGAATCGCATGATGACAGCATGGCTATGAAATTGTTGGCTATAATTTTGGGTGGGAATATGAGTTCGAGGATGTTTTTGAATGTGAGGGAGGCGCAAGGATTGGCGTATTATATTCAATCAAGTACGGATGATTATACGGATGTTGGTGTGATTTCTACGCGAGCCGGGGTAGATTTGAATCGAGTTGATTTTGCAGTAGAAGCGATTTGTAAGGAATACGCAGACGTGCGGGATAATGGTGTTTCGGAGGCAGAATTGCAGCGAGCTAAAGACTATTTAAAAGGGAAAATGGTGCTAAAATTAGAGGATTCCGAGGAGTATGCGCACCTGTTAGCTAAATATGAAGTGCTGTATAAGAAAGCGCGGACTCCAGAAAGTGTCGTAGAATTAGTTGAACGCGTGACTATTGATGATATAGCGCGGATTTCCAAAGAAATATTCCAAGAAGACAAACTTTATATGGCAGGAATTGGGCCGTGGGATGACAAGGAGAGGTTTGCGAAGCTGCTTAAAGTTTAAAATGTCTTCGTAAGTAGCCGCGGACTTGGCGGAGTGTTGGACTATTTGCTTCGCCGATTTTTCCTAAAATGCGGCTTTTGTCAAAAGAAGAGATTTGTTGAATTTTTACAATAGAGTTTTCAAAAAGTTTATTTTTGTGGTCTTTTGCGATGAATACATCTGGAGGTCTCCATTTTTCTATTTGTCCTGAGATAGGAACAACAGTGACGTAAGGGGATTTTTTTGAGATTTTTTCATCTTGCAAAACTAAAGCGGGGCGAACTTTTTTATATTCTCGTCCAATGCTTGGTTCAAAATTTACCCAATAAATTTCTCCTAATTGAAAAGTCATTTCTTTTTCTTGTTAGATTCTATAATGGATTTGTAGTAAGTAATTTCTTCTTTAGAGGGTGTATCTAATTCGTTCCACATATCATCAACAGTCGCTTGTTCCCATTCTTCATCGGTAGCTTCTTCAAAGTCCTCAAAATTTTCGACTGGTTCGAGTTTGGCGATGGGTTGGCTTTTGTAAATAATCAAAAAAGTGGTGCCTTTTTTGAGTTCGCTGCGAATAAAAGGAAGTTTATTGCGCAGATATTTAACAGATATAGCGTGCATAATTTTAAATTTAAGTTCATCTTAAGTTTAACTTGTTTTTTAAATAAGATCAACTATAATTTAAAACATGAAAGATGATGAGATTATTTTTGATGCGGCTCGAGATAATAAAGAAGAAGGCTTGTAACTTTTGCTGAGCCCCGTTAATCTTATGCACGAAAATTTCTAACTTTTATTTATGGAACGTACACTTATTTTAATTAAACCAGACGCGATTCAACGTGGGCTGATTGGACAAATTCTTCATCGGTTTGAAAGGAAAGGCCTTAAGCTTATTGGGCTCAAAATGATGCCGCTTGATGAAGCGATTTTGCGTGAACATTATTCCCATATTGCGGATAAGGATTTTTATCCGGGAGTAGAGAAATTTATGATGGGCTCTCCAGTGGTGGCGATTTGTATTGAAGGTTTGGAAGTTGTAAATGCCGTGCGTTTGATTACGGGGATTACCAAAGCGCGTGAGGCAGAGGCTGGTTCTATTCGTGGTGATTTTGCGATGAGTCTTTCTTGTAATGTAATTCACGCTTCGGATTCACCAGAAAATGCAGAGAAAGAGGTTGTAAGATTTTTTAAGGAAGATGAACTTTATGGATATCACAAAACTGAGTATGAGCATGTTTACAATGACGAAGAGCGTGCTTAAAATTTGAATATGTTTGCGGAAATTCTTTTAATTTTATCTGGTTTATACCTGGCGTGGAGCCTGGGGGCTAATGATGCTGGGAATATTATTTCGACGGCTGTGGGGTCGCGGACGATTTCGTATAAAAAAGCGATTTGGGTTTTTGTGGTGTGTTTGGGGATTGGGGCGATTTTCTTTTCCGAGGAGGTTATTAAAACTGTGAGTTCGGGGATTGTACCGAAGGAAGTGATTGGGATGAATCAGGCGACGATTGCTTTGTTTGTGGCTGCTGGTTGGGTTCATTTTGCGACTTGGAAAAGGTGGCCAGTTTCGATTAGCCAATCTGTTGTAAGTGCGGTTTTGGGGGTGGGAATTGTGGAAAGTTTGCGAATTGGAGCTAATTTGATTTTTTGGGAAAAAGTGATGGTTTTGGCGGGGATTTGGTTGTTTTCGCCGGTGATTGGGTTTTTGGTGGGCTGGATTTTGTTTAAAGTGGTGCATGGTTTTGTGCGGCATAGGCATCTTTATTTTAAAGATACGTTGCATGATTTGTTTACCGATCCAATTGAAACGGTTGGGGAAATTGTGAGTGGTGATTTGCGGCGACGGGAAAAAGTTTTTAAAGCGATTTTGTTGTTTTCGGCGGGATATATGGCGCTGGCATTAGGGGCGAGTACAGTGGCTGCGACTACAGGTTTGCTTTGGTCTGGTTTTGGAGAAGCAGAGTTTAGTTTTGATTTGTTGGGGGTTTTGGAGATAGGGGTTTTGGGGGCTGTGATACTTGGGATTGTGACTTTTGGGAAAAAGTTGGTGGATTTTATGGGAAGTCGATTGGTTAAGTTAAATGCTTTGCGTGGTGGGATTATTCAGTTTGCGACAGCGTCGGTGATTTTGGGTTGCGCATTGATGGGATATCCAGTGTCTTCGACTGGGGTGTTTGTTGGGTCGTTTTTGGGAGTGGACTCTGGTGAAGATCATCCGCGCATGAAAAAGCACGCGATTAAGAGTTTGTTGGTGGCTTTTTTGGTAACGATTCCGGTAGTGGCTGGAGCTTCGGGTTTGATTAGTTGGTTGATAGGTTGACACGTTTTAGCTTGGCGAATTTAAGATGAGGTAGTAGGATTCTGGCGCTATGGAAAGCTCTTTATTACATCAATCAGGTTCGTTTTGGCTCCGGGCAAAAGATAGGATTTTTGTTGGGTTTGGAATAGCCGATGAATGGAAGGCAGAGACCTGGGAAGAGGCACAAAAAGCTTTGCAAGATATGAGGGGGGCGCCGGGATTTAAAGCCGGGTATTTAAGTTATGATTTTGGGGTGGCTTGGCAGGGTGTGGTGGGAAAAAAGAATGACCCGCTTAAAACGCCACTGTTGCATTTTGTAGTGCCGGAACAGCTTTATGTATTTGACATTGATAATCCGGCGCCCCACCAATTACTACAGCGTCAATTTTTTCAAGCTGGGGATCCGCAGGCAGATTTGAGTCAGGCGGAATATGAAAAAAATATTGCAAAAATTCACGAATTACTTAGAGCTGGTGAAACTTATGAGGTGAATTTTGCGCAAAGATTTAGTGGGGAATTTGATGGGGATCCTTTGGAAGTTTTTCGACGTTTAAATGAGGCGAATCCTTCGCCGCACGCCTGTTATTTTAATTTTGATCCAATTACAGTAGTGAGTTGTTCTCCAGAGAGATTGGTTCTGGGAAGGCGTGTTTTGAATCCCAAAAAAGAAGAAAGAATGTTACTGGAAACGCGGCCAATTAAAGGAACGGTTCCGCGCGGAACAACACCCGGGGAAGATGCCAAATATATAGAACAACTTTTAGCTAGCAAAAAAGATGAGGCGGAATTAAATATGATCGTGGATTTAGCGCGCAATGATTTAGGAAGGGTTTGTGAGACGGGCTCGGTTGAGGTTACTGAACATCGTGCAGTTGAATCTTACTCACATGTTCATCACACTATGTCTAATGTGCGGGGAGTTTTGCGAAAAGATTTGGATTGGGTCGATGCGATGGAAGCCTTGTTCCCAGGAGGTTCAATTACCGGGGCTCCGAAATATCGAACTATGCAGATTATTGATAATTTAGAGCCTTGTTTACGTGGGATTTATACTGGCTCAGCGGGCTACATTGACGAGGATGGACAGTTTGATTTTAATATTTTGATTCGAACGATTGCTTTTAATCGGGAAACGCAAAAATATTCGTATCATTCGGGGGGCGCGATTGTGACAGATTCGGTGGCAAAAGAGGAATATCAAGAAACTTTACAAAAGGCAGCGGCTCTTAAGAATGCCCTATGATATGATGATGTTATGAATATAGTTTGTTTAAATGGTCGGTATTTAAAGGAGAATGAAGCCAAGATTTCGGTTGGCGATGCGGGTTTTTTGTATGGGGAGGGGATTTATGAAACTTTGCGAACTGTAGATGGGAAATTGATGAATTTAGAGGCACATCTGGAAAGATTGGGGCAATCAGCTCGGATAATTGGCATGAATTTAAAAGAAATTGAAAAAATTGGTAAATGGGCCCAGCAAGTTGTTAAAAAAAATGAATTTAAGAGTGAGGCACGAGTGCGGATTACAGTTAGTGGTGGAGTTCATGGATTTGGGACCCCAGCTGAAAAGCCTACAATTTTAATTACAGCCGTGCCACTTGCTTCTGTTGGGGCGCAGCGTGCACGTGGTGTTTCGGTGATTACTTTTTTAATTGAAAGACCTTTGCCAGAAGCAAAAACAACTTTTTTGGTGCCCGCGATGTTAGCTCGGCAAGTTCTTAAAAAATCACGTGCTTATGAGGCGATTTTAGTGGATCGGAATGGATATGTGACAGAAGGCTCAATTTCTAATGTTTTTATGGTTAAAAAAGGGATTATTTATACGCCAAAATCAGGAATTTTAGGGGGGACAACGCGGGCGCGTATTATTGAGTTGGCACGCCAACATAAGTGGCGTTTAAAAGTGCGCGATTTTAAGGTTCGTGAACTATTTCGCGCAGATGAGGTTTTTATTTGTAATGCGCCGCGCGGGATTGTCCCAGTGCGCCGAATTGATGGGAAAATAATTGGTAATGGGAAAATGGGGGAGGTGACAAGGAGGGTTTGGGAGGGGTTGAAGGGTTGATTTTTTCTATGTTTTGTGTTATAATTGTAAGAAGAGAAAACTAAAAATAAAAATCCATGTTTAAAAATCATCGGTTAGTTTATCAAAATAGTGCCCCCGGGGAGGGTTATAGTGGTAGCAATGAACTGGAGGGAACAGGTTTAGAACCTTTGGACCTTTCTCCAGAAGAAATGCGCGCAAAATTGGGTCAATTAGCTAGTTGGGCTGGCTTAGAAGACGTTAGATATTCTGTTGCCGATGTGGAGGATAAAGCAGACGGGAGAATGTCTTATGTGGATGGAGAATGGAATGGGGATCGCTTTATGATTACTTATAGTGATGAAAATAGGGTAGTGGATGTTTATAATGTGAAAGCTGGAGAAGAATTTAGATTTTCACTATTTGATGAATATGATCCAAAAATGACTTTTGAAGAGTTGATGTATGCCGCTGAAGATTATTTTGATGCTCACCCCCCAGAGGAGACTATTGATAAACAACATCGAATGCCTCCAGTGGCGACAGCGGAAGAGATTGTGTTGTGGGATCAGGAGCGTTCTTCGCAAGATAAATTAAAAACTCTAAGGGACAGTGTGGATCTCGAGAATATGTAGATACTTATGTTGAGTTGGTTGACTTGACAAAAATACTAAAATCTTTATAGTACTTTCTTAAAAGTATTTATTTGTATTTTATATGGACCCTGCCCCAAGATTAGCCGTGGATAAATTTCTGGACCAAAAACAATTTAAAATTGGATTACTTGAAAAAGTGTTTCGAGAATTCAATGTGCAGCGATTTTTGGATTGGAAGAATAGGCCTATTTTATCAGATGTGGATGATCGGCCTTCAATTGCTCGAGGAGCGGATTTAATAAAGATTTTTGATCCTTTAGTGACAGAGGTGTTTTCAGCTAAAGGGGGATTGACGCGTGATCAACGTAAGCATGATCTTTGTGATGAATATCAGGGAGAGGTAGCACGTAGGCTGCGAGAATTTTTGGCAGCCTCTACAATAGATTCAAAAGAGTCGAGAGTTACTTTAAATCGCGAGGTGACGACAATGATAAAGCAACCTGCTTCAAGGCGATCAAGGCGCAAAGGGGCGCAAAAGTTTAGAGATAAAGGGAAAAGAGTTAGAGCTTTGCGAGATTTTATGTTGGTCTCTAAGGATAGATTTTGTCAGGCATTGGATCGTTCATTTGTATTTCCAGAAAAGAGAGTGGATTTATCTCCGGCGGAATTAGAAGTGGAATCTACAATTTTAGATCCGCGTGTTATGGGCGGATTTGTTCATATTTGGTTAGCAAATTTAGAGGCTAGCGATGAGGAAGTAGCGGCTTTAATGCAAGAACATTTTCCAGAAGCGGGCCCTTGGTCTCCGCAGGATGTTGCTTTGGATTCAGAGTTAAAAGAAGCTCTGCAAGAATTTGCAGCGGAAGAAGGTGGGTTAGAAATGGCTCAAGAATTATTTGTTGATGAAATAAATAGTGAAATGATTACTGCTTTTGATTTAGTAGGATTAGATAGTTTTTTTGAAAAATTAGAAGATTATCCATTGATATACGAAGGAATTTATAATGAATTAGCAGATGTTGGGGCAAGAAGGCAGGCGGTTAGAGTTAGGGCTTTGATTGATTGTTTGGGGGATTTATTTACCGGGGATTTGCAAGAAGGGATTGAAGCAACGGCGGATTTGTTGGAAGAGGAAGAGGAAGAGGAAGAGGAAGAGGAAGAGGAAGAGGAAGAGGAAGAGGAAGAGGAAGAGGAAGAGGAAGAGGAAGAGGAAGAGGAAGAGGAAGAGGAA
>Ga0233437_1002143_pt1 | contig 31471 bp, 41 predicted proteins | sample SI_122_August201_FD_182714 | JGI IMG/M metagenome (GOLD analysis project Ga0233437, IMG submission 182714) | Seawater microbial communities from Saanich Inlet, British Columbia, Canada - SI_122_August2016_200_MG | ecosystem: Environmental > Aquatic > Marine > Inlet | place: Canada: British... | reverse complement strand
TACCTAGAAAAATATGATATTGATCTTCATCAGTTTCTATAATAAATCCTTCATGAACTCTTCCATTTATTTTTTGTTCCAATGATTGAATTTTTTTTTTGACATTTTTGCTACCTATTTCACCATTTTTATCAAATATTTTACTATAAAATATCTCATTATTAGATAGTATTGAAAAATATCCATTCCAGGCTGCTCCTTTATAATTAAAAAGTACCAGTGAGTTATCATCTATTAATGAGGTAGTTTCTGCTAGAGTTAAAAGATCTGAAGGTTTTGGAGGAAGCCTATCAGGTGGGTTAGTAGACATACTTAGGAGTCAAAAATCACTTATATATAAATATTACCACTGTTATGTGATAACAATTATATCAAAACATTTAAATTCTACTTCTTCATCAATTTTTTATATGAAAAAAATAATTTGGATGATAGTGTTAATAGTTGGAATCTTAGTAATGACTAGTTGTGAGAAATCTTGTAAAAGTGATGGTGTATGTGGTGTATCAGAAGAATGTCGGAATGGAAAATGTAAAACAGCTAAATGTTACTCAGGTTGTCCAGATTCTGGGAGTGTATGTAAATATACTTCATGTGGACAAGGTACTAATTTTCAATGTGAAATAAATAATATAGAAGGATCTACTAGCGGTTGCATGGGTTCTGTTAGTGGTAAACATTGTATGAAGCTTAGTTGTGTTGAAGGAGAATGTGTTCAAGTGACAGATACTCGTTGTTTAGAAAAAGAAAATCAAGAAAAAATTATTGAAAGATGCACAGATGGTACAGAAACTGGTGAATGTTCACTTGTAAAAAGAGGATATCTTTGTAATGGATATAAACAACTTGAGTTTGTTGGTGAACACTGTGAAGAAGATTATGATGAAAGAAGTCCAAAAAAAGCACCTATATTAGAAACTGAACCATGTGATGATGGAACACCAAATAGTAAATGTTCAGAAAATACTATTGGTTATGTTTGTATTAATCAAACTTTAATTAAAGATGAAACTTGTTTACCTGAAATAACTGGATGTAGTGATAGTACATTAATTGGTGAATGTTCTGAAACAAAGGATGGTTTTAAATGCAGTGATGAAGGAGAGCTTGTTGAAGATTCTGATTGTATACTTGAAGAACCTCCTGTTGAAGAAATTGTAGGTTGTGGTGATACTCCTGAAGGAGACTGTTCAGATGATGGCAAATGGTGTATTCATGGCGAACTAATGGTGGATGAAGCATGTGAGAATCAATGCGATGACGGTACTCCAAACTGGGGTTGTTCATTTAATACTGTTGGTTATACATGTGAGGATGGTGTATTAATTGAAGAACCAACCTGTGACCCTAATTACGTATATGTGCCAATTGATTGTGATGATGGTACAGAAACTGGGTATTGTAATGTTGACGAAACTCATTGGTGTGATCAAGGTGTTTTAGTTGAGTTAGGACCGGATGAGTTTTGTTAGTTAAATTATTTTTTGTTATTTTTTTCTATTTAAAGTCATCCACAAAGCTTAAATATTCTTACTATTTTAAAGTACTTACAAATAGTTGTTATAATTAAACAAGGTGGGGATGAAAAATCGTTAATGTCTTTTATATTGTAGGAGGTGTTCTTGCATTCATCTTATTAGTAGCGCTTTATTTATTTTTACGAGATGCGCCAGCTAATAATTTGAGACGAGCAAGGAGACACCATAAACTAGGAGAAAAATTTTACTCAAAGAAGAACTTTGTTGAAGCAGACCTTCATTATGATGCTGCTTCAGAATACAGAGAAAAAGCGCTTAAGCAAATGGGGGAGCTATAAAATGGAGTGGTATGAAGAGCTTGATTTTGATGAAGATCCTTTTTCAGTAGATCCAAGAGAGAATCATGAAGGATTGCAAAATATGCAAGATATCATTGATGAAATGTTTTATAGAATTAATTCAGGTAGCATGTTAGTTATTGAAGGGGATTCTGGAAATGGAAAAACATCAACCTTAATGGTTGCAGCAAATAAATTTGGTGGTCGTGGAAAAGTAGTATATGTTGATTGTGAAAAATTAGATAATAACTTGAATATAACTCATGTGTTACAAGATAAATATGGTTTAATTGGTAGAATGTTTAATAAAAAACCAAAGAACATGGTTGTATTGTTAGATAATGTTCATCATTTATCAAAAGTTAATACTGAAAGATTAAAATATTATTTTGATCAAAACTATATTAAATCTATAATTTTCACATGTGAGAATTTTAAGAAAGCAAAATTCACAGATAGTCTTAGAGATAGAATTGGTAAGAGGGTTGTTAATATTCCAAAATTATCAGATGATGATGCTGTTGAGATTGTTAGATATAGGATTGACGATTCTGAACTTTTTAATGATAAATTAATTAAAAAAATATTTAAGCTGTCAAAGAGTTCAGTAAAGTTATTATTGGAAAATTGTTCAAAAGCAGCTAAATCTGCAGTGGCCAAAGAAAGAAAGAGAGTACAGTTGGCTGATTTAAAATTTTTATTAAGGGAAGAAAAATGATATGGTATAAAAAATTAGGATTTCACAATAACCCATTTAGTATTAAACCTGCTGCATTTCAACGAGATATGGTAGCGTATGACCTTGAATATATCTTTGAGAAGATTGACAATGCAGAAATGATTTTTCTGGAAGGGGAGTATGGAACAGGAAAGACAACAATTCTCAAGAATATTATCAATTATTTTAGAGGAAAACATAAGATTATTTATTATAGTTTTAACAGTGGTAAAGAGTTTGATCTAAAAAACTTGGTTCATGGTGCTAATTCACTTTTAAGAAGAGTTACAGGTATCAAAGAACGTGATATGATTTTACTTCTTGACGAAGTTGAATCAATGACAAAAAAACAAGCTGATTCAGTTTTAAAATATTATCAATCAGGAATACTGCAAACTGTTGTGTTTGTCAATCCAGATTATGAGAAAATTAATTTACCTGAAGATTTAAAACTTTATTTAGGGGATAATGTCATTTGTACAGTTGAACTTAATCTTGACGAAGCTACTGAATTGATAACTGAAAGGATTGGAGATATTGATTTGTTTCCAAGTAAAATTATTAAACAAATTTTTGATCTTTCAAAAAAAAATCCGAGAAGATTTTTGGAATACTGTGAAGATGTTGCACGATATGCAGTTGATATGAGCGACTATAAAGTTGAAGAGTATCATGTAGAGACTGTTCTTGAAGATGTAATTGCAAATTCAAAGCAAAAAAAGGTAGCTACTCCAAAAAAGAAAGTTGTTGAACAAAAAAAGAAAGTTATTGAGCAAAAAAAGCTTAAAGTTAGTGAAAGTGAACCAGTTGATCTTGAGGCTGTTGACGTTAAGGAAGAACCTGAACAAAAGACAAGATCAAAGAAGTTTAAAGTCAACAAACTTTTGGATGGTAAGAAAGATCCACTTGGTGCAATTGAAGCAAATGATGATGAACCAAAAATTGAGATTAAGGAATTAAATACAGATGAAAAGATTGAAGTTCAAGATGTTGAAGAAACAAAGTCTGTTGAAAATGACGAAGAAGTTCCTGAGTACAAAGTTTTTGTTTTTGATGATTAATTTTTTTTAATTAATTTTTAATATATTTATATATAAGATATTTTTACCTTTTACTTAATATGGGGGGTGTAGTTTATGTATGCTGAGGATTTAGAAGAACAAGTTAAAATATTAGGACTTAATGATGGAAGAATCTTTGAATTGTTTAAAGAAGGATTTGAATATTGGTCTTTAGGTCCTACAAGTGAACCTAAACTAAATACAGGACATCATTTATATAGAACACCTGGCAATTCAACAAGAATTGATGAATTAAAAGTAATATTGGAACAAGATCTTTTAAGAGCTATTACAATCGGTGACGCAGGAGTTTATCAAGATTTGCAACAGCTTGGGAACTTTGTTTCAGGTGAAGGTTCATTAGGAGAATTATATCCCTCTACTTTTGTATATGCAGAGACTGGTGCATCAATTCCAGTGATATGGGGAAGTCAACCAGATTTATTACCAGAGCAGCAAGAATTTGTATTAAAACATCCTGGGTTATTTCCTATAACAACGATGGCAAAATATAAAGAACATGATTTTATGAATGTGTTGATGATGTCTAGAGAGTATGCTTCAGCAAGATTGTTTCCAGAAATTCATACAACATTTTTAATGGGTAGCTCAGATGGGGCTAGATTTGGTATTGAGTTTGATAGTCAAGGTAATATGCAAAATATTAGTTCTTATTCTGAATCTGGAGGTTGTTATGGAGGTGTAGCTGCTGATAGGTGGTTTATTGCTCCACTAGACTTAGTTTCGCAAATAGGAGATCAAGCTACAGCAAGAAGAATTTGATGTGGATATTTAATTTAAGAATATTTAACCTAAATCTAAATATAAATTATAAATTGCTTGTTCAGTTGTAGTATTTGTTGGCACCAATAATTGAAAGTCACTTGCAGTATTATTGAAACCAATTGTACCATCTTCTAAAATCCCAACAAAAACTGTAATATTTTCATCAATGTTTAATAAGACATTCCAAAAAACTACTTCGTCGTCTGTGTAATTATGAGTTAGAGTTGATCTGCATCCAGTTAATCCTGTTATTCCAATATCAAAACTTGGATGTGTTGTGTTTTGAAATGTGTCATTTATTCCTTCTTGGGATGAATTTGCAATGTTTAGTCTGTATTCTTCCCAATATATTTCATTTTGAGTTGAACATGCAATAGTGCTCCAGTCATCGATTACAAATCTTGTTGCCATTATTTCACCTTGAGCTTGTACTAAATTCCAGTCATACATAGTTTGACCACCAGAATTATCAAGTTTTACACCACCTGAAACAGTCCCATACAATCCTTGCCATACACTGGATGTTGAGTCTCCTTCAAGGTTAAATGCTGTCACGTTACCTGCTTCAACTGTCATATTAGAGGTGTTAAGTTCAGGAGCTGAATAGACTATAGGTGTTTTAAATAACATAACAAACATGAAAGATACAAAAATTGTGAGGATTATTTCTTTTTTCATTTTATATTCTTTTTAAAAATGGGTTGTAGTTTGCTACTGGTTTTATGTTAAAGTCATTAATTACTTGAAAAATTCTATATTCAGAGATACCAATTTGTTTTGAAATTGTTTCTAATAAGATACCATTTAGATATGCATGCGCAATGTGAAGATATCTAAACATCTGGGGATTGATAATTTTATTAAATATTGTTTTAGAATATTTTTGAATTAATTGTCGAAGTCTTCTTTCTGAGATTCTACCACTTTGTCTTGTTGAGAACAAAAAACTGGTTTTTTGTAAATTGTTTCCATTGATGTAATTTCTAATGTCTTTTGAGAATTTTTGAGATATTTGAGAAAATCGTATTCCATTTGAACTTTTAATCTTAATTTTGTTTCCTAGTAAATCTTTGACTTTAACATCAACTAATTCAGATACTTCGCAACCAGTCTCGTAAAGCATCCTAATCATTAATTTATCACGTGCGTCACTAACTGAATCGATAAGAATTCTTACTTCCTTAAGTGAAAGAAAGCTCTCGCTAATTTGTTTTTGTTTCATCTTCATACAACTTTAGTATACAGCTCCTTTGGGGAAAGGAGGTGTTAGGTCCAAAGACTTCTTTTGGAGGGGTCATCTTTGGACCGGAGGTTTCTGGTTTTGTTAATATAAATGGAATTAATTTCTATTTTAATACACATAAAGTGAAACTAATATATAAATGTTTCTTCTTTCCACATTAGTATAGGGATTTGTATATTGAATTTTCTTAGAGGAGATAGGTTTTAATAGTGTTATGATTTCCAAGTGGTAAAATGATTGCAGACACTTATAAATTGCATCCAGTTTTAAAATTTAAAAATAATTTGGTAAATTTTTTTAGAAGTATTGGTACAGTAACTGAAAAAAATCTATCCAAAAAACAAGCAGAAGAGATTCAAAAGTTACTTGTTACTGAACCCGCTCCAAAACTTTCTCAAAATTTGGCAGAACTATTTGGGTTTGAATATGCAACAGATACAATTCCTAATCTATTGGGTGATTTAAAGGGAAATTCAATGGACTATGATGATTGGTTAGGTGCAGTTATAGAAAGTGAACCTGTTGGGTTGCTTAAGCCTGCTTATGATCCAAAAGTATTGTTTAATGCTGTGTTTGTAGGATTAGGAAATCTTTTAAAAAATGATTCGGATCGACTTTTTCTCTATGATGGTGTACTTCACAGACTTCAAACAATCACAAGAGTAATGTTACCTGATTCAAAAAAAAGATATGGGGTTAATTCTCCTACTATTTCCTCTTTATCAGATACAATAGGGGACATATATCAAAACGGAATAGATCTGCAAACTTATGCTGATAAATTATTCACAGCAATGAGGGTATGTGAGGTTGGGGGGAAACAATTATACGCTCGTAGAAAAGGAAATGATTTTTACTTGAAGGTTTTATTATATGCGACAAGTGAAGTTGAAAGACATGCATTATTAGATGCCGTAGATCAATATTTTGGTGATGAAAGCCAGCAGGTAATGGAAAATATGAAATTTAACCAAGATCTTGAAGCTAAATATCTTAGGTTACTGAATTCACTCAAGCTTGGCAGTTATTTGAAAGATGAAGAATCTGAGTTAGTCTCATGGTTACATGAATCTATTTTAGGAGAAGATGTAGATGGAGATTATATTCATTATGTACTTGATAATTTTGAAAATTATGCAAAACTACCGAAACAAGCTAATGAAAAATTTTTTGAAATGTTTTTTGATCCTGGTATTGAACCGGAGTTTTGGGATAATTATGTGGGATATTTGGAGCAAGATGAGGTTAACAAAGCTTTGGCTTATCTAATATTGAGAGATGAAAACCCCGAAGCACTAGAATATGAAATTTTAGAAAATGCAATTAGAAATATTTATGATCCTAGGTTAGGATTTGTTTTAGAATTACCAAATTATGAGGGTTTTGCAGATAGTTTATGTCAAAGCTACTATGCAAAATCATTTACAGAAGTTTGGGATGGAGCACAACCTCAATTAGAAGGGGGAATACCAGATTTTAATCCTGGTATGATAACTCATTATCAAGAAATTGAAAATTCAGTTTTGGCTAATGGTATTGAGAGTGAAGAGTTTAGATCCGCTATGGATGCGTTATATGGAATTTTGGTTCTTGGATTAAATGAACAAAAAATTGACAATAAGGTCAATCGTATTTGGCGAAATGATCAACCAGAGGACATGGTTAATTTTATTAATCATTTAAATGCGGTAAAACTTTTTGAATCTTATAGTGTGATTCTCAATGAAGAAAATTTGTTTGAGATGTATGCAAGAACTGAGTATATTAAGGTGGCAGCAGTAGAAGACAGTTCTTTTATTGAGATGGTGTCAAATGAATTAGTTCATGATTCGAGAAAATCTGTAATTAGACAATACTTAAATTAATCATTTTTTTATTTTATATCTTTAAATACATATTTCATTTCTAATTATCTATGAAAGTAGAGTTTGAAAAGAACATCACAGTCATGAAGACTTTAAGTTACATATTAATTGCATCAACTAAGATTTATTCAGATTATTCTAAAGAACTAGGAATTAATATCCCAACAAAAGTTTTTATTATTTTTACTATATTTCCTTTAATCTATATTTTTATTTATCCTTTATTTAAGATTGTGAAGCGGAAAACAAAGAAACATGAAACTTATTTTAAATTTTTAAATGACTTAAATATTATGAATTTTGTTCTTTTAGGTTTGTTCATGTGTGTACTAATAACTCAAGAATTCTGGAATAATCTAGGTTTACTTAATTTATTGATGTTTGTAGCTTTAGGTGTATTGTTGTCAAGTGCATTAGTTGTATTTTTTTCACTAATAATTACATGGTTCTATGTTAAGTTCATAGATTAAAAACCAAAGTTTTATATACTCGCAAGTATTCCAAGGGGTTAACAGAACATTAGTACCTTATTATTTTTGTCTTGAAAAAGATGAGTTTTTTATTGACTATTTCTGTGAAAAAAAATTAAACATATTAGGAGTTGAAACACACATGAAAGGAACTGTAAAGTTTTATAATAGAATGAAAAGATTTGGTTTTGTATCTGGCGAAGACGGTAACGAGTACTTTGTACACGAAAGCGGACTTGCAGATGGTGTCTCAATTGACGAAGGTAGCGAAGTAGAATTCGAAGTCGTCGATGGAGATAGAGGACCAAAAGCTGAAAAAGTTGTTCTAGCATCATCAGAATAATAAAAGATGATAAAACAAGGTGACAAGGTTAAACTTGATTATACCGGTAAACTAGAAGACGGAACTGTGTTTGATACTTCTTCTCATAAAGATCACTCTCATCCTTTAGAGTTTGAGGTTGGTACAAAACAGGTAATACCTGGTTTTGAAGCAGCTGTGATTGGAATGAAAGTAGGTGAAGAAAAAACTTTCGAAATCAAACCTGAAGAAGGGTATGGAATGATTAATCCTGAATTAGTCAAGAAGATACCAAAGACTCAAATTCCAGATTCTGACAAGGTAAAAAAAGGTATGACACTTGCAGTCGCTCTTCCTGACGGTCAACAAATGCCAGTATCAGTTGTTGATGTAGATGAAGAAAACGTCTCACTGGATATGAATCATCCATTAGCTGGAAAACTACTTACTTTTGATATCAAGGTAATTAGTATTAATTAATTTTTTTTTATACTTTTTTTCTAAACAAATTAAATCAAATATTTATAAATAAAAATTATAATATATTAAATAGAAATTACTTATTCTTCTATGATTGTTGGTACAAGTTCTTTTGGAACAGTAAAATAACTATCAGGACTTGGTGAATTACCGTAGCGTCCATGGTCTGCTGGATTACTTCCCACAGAAAATGAGCTATCTCTATTAATTATAATAGTATATTCCATTCCCGTATTTGGGCCTCTAATTTGTTCATCAATAACTCTCATAAATGGTAAAAAAGATATGTTTGATGTGGGATGATTGGCCGCTAATAAAACGTCTTCAAGTTGATAATTATGGTGCTTTGCAATTGTTGTTACAGGAAAAAGTCCTGGCCGATCTAAAATAAACTCAGTTTGAAGTTCAGACATTTCATTTCTTGATCCCCATATAACTGGAATTGATTTACCAGTCTCACCATATACAAAAACAGAAGGATATAATTCTCCTAATGGACAGTCACTCCGAACAAACTCTCCAAGTTGTTGCAAATCTTGATATACTCCAACGTCACCAATAGTGATTGCACGCATTTCTTCAAGTTCTAATAATGTTTTTAATCCATCTATTCTAGTTGGAGTCCCAACTGTTTTATAATTATGATGGCTATCACCAAGTGTATGTTTTCCTTTAGAATCTAGAAACCACATCTCATAACCTTCTTTAAATAATTCATAAACTATTCCATTATCAAATCCTAGTTCAGCAACTTGTTCTGTTAAATCATCTTCTAACATAAAAACACCCCACGTAGGTATTAATAATTTTAATTTATATTTAAAATTATGTCAGAACTGTAAATTCAATTAGATAAATAACGTTATTATTGACCCTATTACAAAATATAATCCTGAGTGACCTATGGCAGTTAGTGTGTTTTGTGGTCCTAATTTTAAAAAGTTGTACAAAAATATTCTAATTAAATTATAACCTAACACTCCAAATGTAATTATCCATGCTGAAGGCAGAATATATCCAAATATAAGTAATACTACTAATGCTGGAACTAGATTAATAAAACTGTAATAACTAAACCTACCTACTAATATATCAACCACAGGCAAAGCAAACATTAGAAAATAGATAGCTGAAAGTGGATCTGATAGATATAAAATAAAGAATGAAAAAAATTGTACTGGGTCAGTGTCTAAAAATAGATTTGTTCCAATTTTAAACATATAAATTAATGAGATAACAAATAAACTAAGTTCTAAAAATATATTTCTAGTGATTAACATAACAAATGAAACAATTACAAAATAAGTTAATATCTGGCTTAGATTAAACTTATTTTCATAAATATTTACAAATTTCATTATTAAAAAATCTAATTAGCATCTTTTTAAAGATGCTCTTTAACATATAGTATTTATACATATGCTGTAAAATTCATATATACATAAGCTAGGAATACCACAACATAGCTTATTATCCATACTGGGAAATTCCATTTTCTTATGTCATAACCTGGCATTGGAGACATTGGAAACATTTCAATGAAGACTATTAACATACAAAATACAAACATCATTTGCCACATTACACTAGGTGTAACAATGTTTACAATATATGCAATAATAGCAAACAAGAATGTTAGGATTGCTAGAAAGTATGAATACTTACCAAACCTTTTTTCATCTTTTTCATCCTCATCTAATAGCGTGTAGGACACTAATGAAAATGTATTTCCTAAGAATGTACTTAATATTGTTACAATTGAGCCCCATCTCCATAATCTAAATTCAGATTTGAATTTATGTTTATTACTAAATAATAATCTTGCTCCTTCTCTTACAAATGATATCACTCCAACTATGACCAAATTTAACTTAAATAGATACCAAAAATCAGTAGAATTATCGGACCATCCATAGGCAATTGTCCATGCGAATATAATTACGTAGATAACAAACGCGAGTATTTCATATTTGTTAATGTGCTCATGCTTTTTGATTTTCTTTTTACTAGCTCTGTTATCTAAGAATTTTGATGCTACTGATTCACTGATAAGGTCAAATGAAGTCTTTCCTAGTATTTGCCATAAGTAAAGTAAAAATAAACTTAACAAAGTTGCAACGGCAGGTACATATTTTTCATCAATAATAATATTAAGTGGAGATTTTGCTGCTGCAGAATTTACTTGGTTAGTTACTTCTTTTTTTGAATATAACATCATTATTTTATTTCCATTAACACTAGATGTGTCAAGAATAAGAGGTGAGAAATCCTTTTTTGTTCTATTGTTTAATTCTTTTGTAACAAAATTTTTACTTATTAAATTGGTCCTATCACTTCCAACTAATACAATATGATCAGTGTTTTTTTTTATATAGTCTTTATCTTTAACAATGCTAATAGCTTGCATTGAATTAAGATTTTTTTTTATAATATTAAATATCAATTGATCTTCAATGCTTATTTTTGATCCTATAACAATAACAATTTGTTCTTTTGGACAGTTATTAAAGAATTTTTCTACATCAGCAGAAGCATCTGTCATTTTTTGTTTGATTAATGCAGAATCAAGTGCATAAGTTGAACTAATTAATAATAATGTTAATAATATTATAGAATATATTTTTCTCATAATGCTCCCACCTTAATTTAATAGTTGAAATTAACTTATATTTAATATTTTCTTTATCTAATGGTGTAAAATGGATAAAATGTTATTAACTTTAAATATAAAGAGTTTTTTTATTTTTTTATGGTAGAAGAGAAATTACTTATTGTGCAAGAGAATGTAAATTGTGCACCTTTTGGATTATTTGAATTATCCCTTGCAAGACAGAGACAATATTTTTCTCCTAAGAATATAGTTGAGGTAAATAATGGTTGTGATGATCATTATTGGACAAGTAATGGAGAATTGAGCTCAGAGGTATTAGATGAATTAAGTGAAGGTTCTGCTATACATATAGCTGGCAAGTATTTTGGACAGTGCCATGCTGTAGCTTTTAATCATATTTTGTTCGATTTTTTGTTGTCCGATAGATTTAATCTTAATGTGGTTTTTGATGCTGATTCAGTTGTTGTTAGAGTTGATCCTTATAGGGCATTTTTATTAGGCGATGAAAAAGGATATGATGATAACATTATTTTACCAAAATATTGTCATTTTACAAATTTTGAAAGGGACGCAGAATGTAACTGGGAACTTGAATCATTAGCCCATATTTTTACTAATCAAGATTTTAGGTCCATACCTGTGCTTGAAAAATATCTTGCTACGTATATTCCGCCTGAGTTTGATGATTTAACCAGTTCAAGAATGTATTTGGATCCTGGAATTTTTAGCAGCTTACCATTAATTGTTTTGTGTTTTCAAATAGATTATAATGGACAAACAGTGTTTGAAAAATTTCTTGATTATTCAGATGGTGTTGAGGATGCACCAGTAAAACTTGTTAAGCTTGATATAACAAATAATAATCCAATATGTCCAGTTAAAATTAGTAATGACGATTTATTGATACATCACCTTGACACAGTGTGTGGAGCATTACAAACTTCATTTTTTCATTTTGCAGTTCCTTCTTCAGGTTTTGAGTTATTAGAACCTCAAAATTTACCTCCAGGGGATTATTTTTTTAATGGACCAGGAAGAATGATTTATTTTGATCATGAAGTTCAGGCAAGTTATTGCAGTACTTGTTTTGAAAAGTGAATAAAAAATAGTGCAAATATTGTAAACATTTTTTCACTAGTTCTCTTACTTTATATATTCAAACTTGTTTCAACGATAAATAAAAAATGGTATACGGAAAAATAATAAAGGATTTGGTAATTGATGGTTTGCCAGCTAATTATGGTGTGGTTAATGAAAAAGACGCACGGGCAGCAGCTGGTTTAATGCTAGTAATAGGAATAGTTACATTTGTAATTACTATGTTTATGAAGAATTATACTGTTCTTGCTGTAACTGTATCAGTGTTTTTCTTAGAATTTTTAATTAGGGTAATTGATCCACATTATGCACCTTTTTTTATGATTGGAAGCTGGATTGTCAAAAAACAACGTCCAGAATATAGTGGTGCAATTCAAAAGAGATTCGCATGGGCTCTTGGTTTATTAATGGCTGTGTCGATGATAATAATCTCAATAGTATTAAACCTAAGGGGAGCACTTCCTTTCTCAATTTGTTCAGTATGTTTATCACTATTATGGTTAGAAACATCATTTGGAATTTGTGTTGGTTGTAAGATGTATTTTGGTTTAATGAAGGTTGGAGTTATAAAACAGCCAGAAGTAATGCCAGCATGTCCTGGTGGTGTTTGTTCAATTGACAAAGTTAAAAAATAATTTTTTTTAATTAAGATTCAAGAAGTTCTAATAACTTTTCAAAAAATATACTTCTAGGATATATAACTGAAGAAAATGACTTAGCTTTATTTTTTAAATCTAAATCAACATGAGAAAAAAATGAAATTACATTGATTTTAGGATTTATTTTGCTTAACTTTGAGAATATATCAAACTTGTTAAAATTTAAATCAACTATAATTTTACATGAATCTGTGTCACAATCTTTAATCTCAGTTTCTAATTCATTTAAGCTACTAACAAAAATAATTTTGTAGTTAGTATGATTAAGTACTGTTCTAATCTTTGCTTTAATGAATAAATCATTAACAATCCCAATTATTTTCATTTATGTTGAAAATGTGTAATGTTTTATAAGGTTAAAGTTTAATGTTCAGAACATTCAATACATGAACCTTTTACTTCTATTTGAAAACTAGTTATGGATCCAGGAATCTTATCTTTTAAGAAATCAAGTGAGTCAATATCAAAATGAATTATTTTGCCAGTTTGTTCACATACAAAATGGCAGTGTGATTTATTTTCTTTTGAATAAATGTATTTTCCTTCACATATATAGTGATAAATTAAATTATGTTGTCTAAGATTTTTTAAATATCGGTAGATGGTTGCAATGCTTACAGTTCTATCAATTTTAATTGTTTTATTAAATAAATCTTCAGCTGTAAAAAATGTTTTTGTTAGATCTATTGTTTTTTGAATGATTTCTTTTTGTCTGGTTGTTCTTGATTTTCTTGGCATTTTTCTTTGAAAAAATTTATGTAAAGTTATAAGCTGATGATAATGATTCTCAATAACATATATAAATATATTTATTTTACAATTAATTTATGGATCAAGTTGCAATATATTCACTTCTTAGTGCAGTTATAGTTTCATTGATATCAATTGTTGCTGCTTTTCCTTTGTTTATGAAAAAAAAAATATCAAAGAAATTTTTATTGTTTTTGTTAAGTTTATCTGTAGGAGTAATGCTATCTACAGTTTTTATTAATTTTTTACCGGAAATATATGGAAATGTACATCAAGATGGTGAGTTTGACACTGAATTATCAGGGAATCATTATCAAGATGATGGTCATAATCATTCTACGCACAATGAACAGAATAATAATTTAGTCAAATCACTTGTAATTTTATTAGGGTTTATAGTTATGTTTGTAGTTGAGAAGTTTGTTCATTTTCACCATTCAAATAAGTGTGAAGAAGCAGGTCATGGTCATAGTCATGCTTATCACTTAGCACCTGTTAATATTTTGGGTGACGCTGTGCATAATTTTATTGACGGATTAGTAATAGTTGGAGCATATTCAGTTGATTTTACATTAGGTGTTGCAGCAACTATATCTGTAATATTTCATGAAATTCCTCAAGAAATTGCTGATTTTGGAGTTTTACTGTATTCAGGATTATCAAAGAAAAAAGCAATGTTATTTAATTTTATTTCAGCATTAACTGCAATATTAGGAGTATTGATTGCATTACTTTTTACCAATGTGGATGGGTTCTCTGAACTTATTTTACCTTTTGCTGCAGGTAATTTTATTTATATTGCTGCATCAAACCTTGTGCCTCAACTTCATAGACATTGTAAATTAAAAGATACGATAATGCATTTATTTGCTATGGCTTTAGGTATTGGATTGATCTATGTTGTAACTGTTTATGGGATAGGACATGTACATTAAAATAGAAAAATATAAGTTTCTTTTTAAGAATAAATTTGTTTATTACTTTTTTGTTGTATTTCTTTGAGCAAATTTTGAGACAAATCCTGGAAATGTTTTCGAAATTTTTTGTTGTAATCTACTAACGGTATAAGATTTACTAATGCATCTGTGAATGATTTATCGTATTTGATTTTTGCTAATAGTTTTAAGTTATTTTTTAAAATAAATTTTTCAATTTTTTTTGTATATTCTATATTTATATCAAATTTATTAATAACTATACTTGTGGGGATTTTAAAATTATTTACCATTTTTAATGCACGTTTCAAGTCAGAGAACCCTGATGGAGTAGGTTCTGTAACTGCTATTACATAATCACTTCCAGTAACAGATGCAATTACAGGGCAACCAATACCTGCAGCTGCATCTATTAACATTATCTCTTTCTTATCACTTAATTTATTTCCTAGCTCTTTTACAGCAGCAACAACTTTTCCTGAACCTGACTCACCTATTCCTAATTGAGCAGATACAACACTAAATCCATATTTAGTTTTAGCATATCCAATCTTCGCATTAAATTCTTCAACTAAATTTATTGCATTGTTTGGACAAACTAATTCACATGCTCCACATCCTTCGCAACTAAATTCTTTTAGTTTAGGTTTTTTATTTTTAAAATCTATAGCATCAAAATAACATGTTTTAAAACAAAGTCCACAAGAATTACATTTTTGTAAATCAAAATGTGCTTTTTGATTAGTTGATAGAGGTGTCCATGAATCATAATTTTTATCTCTTAACCCAAAAATTAACGCTAAATTGGATGCATCCACATCACAATCTACGCAAACTATTTTATGAGTTTGTGATAAAGTAACTGCAAGTGACGCAGTAATACTACTTTTTCCAACTCCTCCTTTTCCTGATAAAACTGTTATTCGTTTCATTTTATTAGGCTCTTAGCAATCTGTTTTATAGATTCATCGTTAATTGGAATCCCTTTAGAATATTCTTCAATAATTGATTTTTTATAAGGAATTCTAAATGCAATTGTTTTATTAACTTTTTTTAACATACTTGATATAATTGAATCATCTTGTTCAAATCTATTTAATATGACTTCATAAGGTGTACCCATTTTATTTATAAGTTGAATAATAATGTCTGCATCATGTTTTCCCAATGGTGTAGGTTCTGTTACAATATATGTAAAATCACAAATTTCTAAAGCAGCTATGACATCACAATGAGTTCCTGCAGCAGTGTCAACTATTATATAATCATAATTCTTTTTTTTGGTTTTTAAAATGTCATTAATTGTATTCACAATAAATTCTGAGACTGGTTCAGTAATTTTTAATTCTCCTGATAAAAAATCAATTCCATGATTATGTCCTGAATAAATTGTTCCAATTTCTTTTTTATGCCATGAGATTGCATCAGTAGGACATTTGATAACACAAGAACCACATCCATTACACTGAGTTGGAATAAAAATTGGTTTTTTGTCTTGAATAGAAATAATTGCATTTGTTTTACATACACTTGCACATAATCCACAATTATTACATAGTTCATAATCCCAAATTGGAATTCTTTGATATACAGTTTTAATTTCTTGTCTTTTAATGTTTATAATTAAATGATCATTGGGACAGTCTACATCCATATCTACTAATAGAACTTTATGTTTTTTTCCTAATTCAACAGATAAAGCTGTAGCTACAGTAGATTTTCCTGTACCTCCTTTACCTCCTGTAATTCCAATTGTTAACATATTTAAAAGAAAAAAATTAAGATAAATCTTCTAGTGATTTTACAGCTAACTGAGTATACATTAAAGCTGGACCACCACCCATTAAGGCTGCAACAAAACAGGATTCCATTATTTCATCTTTAGTTGCTCCTGCATCTAATGCGCCTTTAACGTGAAAAGCTATACACCATTTACAGTGTTGTACTATAGATAATGAGATTGCAATAAGTTCTTTTGTTTTTTTATCTAATGCACCTGGTTTTTCAACTTGACCCATAAACCCACTAAATGCAGTCATTAAATCTGGGTAATCTTTACTAATAGTTTTTAGACTACTATTTACTTCATTTAATACATCTTTCATATTTTCCATTTTTCTATATCCTCTAATGATTGTGTCCACAATCTTTTGTTTGATTACCTAGATTGTTAATGTTATCAATAACTTCTTGAACAGTTTTAAAATTTCCAGTTTTAAGTTCTAATCCTTTTTCTTTTATTATAGTAATTGCTTTTGCTCCAATACCTTGTGCAAAAAATATTGAAGGACTAAATTCTTCAGCAATTTGGTCAATCGGTGATTTATTTGGATTAGAATGATCTAATGAATTTTTTGCAATGGTTAATTCATGTGTTTTAAAATCATACAATCCAAAAAAAGGTGCATGGCCAAAATGTTCAGCAATTTCTGACATCATTTTTTTATTAGTTGTCAACGGTAAAAAGATTCTATCACAAATTTTTTCTTGTGTATTATTAATTCCTGAATAAGACTTAGTATTTTCAGTAATAAGTTCTAACTCATTTTTTAATAATTTTTTTACAACATGATTTATTGTTCCAGAGCCTTGATAAGTTTGAATTTTAAGTTGTTCAATAATATCAAATGCATTTGGTCCAAGATGTCCAGTAATTAACTTATCAGGTTTCAAGTTTCCAATTTGTTCAGCTGCTTTAAAACCTGCACCATGACCTTGAATAGCACCTTGATTTTCAACTGCTAAAATATTTTTGATTTTTTTATTTTCAATTTCTACAATAACAAAATATTGACATCTTCCAAATCTACTATCCATTTCTGAGTCAAGAGTTTTGCCAGTAGAACTAATGATTATTTTCATTTTTTCCTCCATTGAAATTATTAATTTTGTTTTTTAAGATCTTCTAGTTTTTTATTGAGATCTGTTATCTTTTTTTCTAATTGTTTTTTTTGTAGTAAAATGTCTTCTTCTGCAATTTCATTTTGAGTTATAACTTTAGAAGAATCATTTCTGTTAAAAAATCTAAATCCTCTGCCCATACCTCTACCTAGTCTTCTACTCAATCCTTGTCCTTTACTAAAACAAAGATTAGTGTTTCTTGTACAAAATCCAATTCCTTTTCCAGTTTTAGGTCCTTTTCCAATTGGTCCAGTTTTGTCACCATTTGGCATTTTTATTTACCTCCATTATTTCTCTTACAACACATAAACCAATCAAAGGTATCGCCATTTGATCATTATTGTTTTCTTCCATTTGTTATACCTCCGTGCTTATTGTTTTTTATTATTAACTCTATGAATTTGTGAGCTTTTACATTTTGGACATATTTGTGGTCTTCCAATTCCAAATTTAATTTCCCAATCATAGGTACATTTGAAACAATTAAAATTACGTTTGACTAACTTAAAAACGCCACCTTCAATTTTGAGTGCTTTTCCATTGATAATTGCATCAGCTATTTTTTTCCTAGCAGAATCTAGAATTCTAGAATAAGTTGGCTGAGAAACATTCATTAATTCAGCACATTTTTTTTGATCATAATTTTCAATTTCTTTTAACCTTAAGGATTCATATTCTTCTTTTGTAAGATTTATTTCTTGTAAATCTTTAATTGGAATTCCTCTAGGTTTAAAGTAATCAATGATGGGTTCTTTACCTACATACCTATATTTTTTTGGTCTAACCATTTAAATTCATTATGAATGTGTATTCATAACGGATTTATATATTTTTGCTTTTTAATTTAGTTAATTATTTTGAAAATAGAAACATCTAAATAGTAATATTATTAGTAAAAAAGAATGAATGCTTTGGTAGAAGTTTTTATTATTAGTTTGTTATCAGGATTAGCTACAGGGATAGGTGGACTTATTGCAATTATTAAAAAACCTGGAAAAAAATCATTTGGTTTTTTGATGGGATTAACTGCTGGAGTCATGCTTACTTTAGCGTTTTTAGAATTGGTAAATGAAGCACTTCTTTTAAGCAATTATCTAATAACTACAATTGGTTTTGGTTTAGGTGCTCTATTCATGTTTTTGGTTGAATATTTTATTCCACATGAATGTCTACCTTTCAATGGAAAAGAACATAATTATCATCCTAAGTTATTTAAAACTGGAATTTTGGCTGCAATTGGTATTACAATTCATAATATTCCTGAAGGGATTGCAGTAGGTGCCGGATATATGCATGTTCCAAAATTTGGTATATTTATTGCAATAGCAATTGCACTACATAATATTCCTGAAGGGATTGTGACTGTTCTACCATTATGTAAAAGTGGAGTGAGTAAGTCGAAGGCAGTAGGAATAGCATTGCTTTCAGGTTTAGTTGAACCTATTGGGGCAATGATTGCAGCTCTATTTTTAGTTCCATTTGATTCACTTCTACCTTATGCACTGGCTTTTGCAGCAGGGGTTATGGTTTTTATTACATTGGATGAAATAGTTCCAATAGCAAGAGAATTTGGTCAAAAGCATTTTACGGCAATTGGTACAATTATTGGATCAATTTTTGTGTTTATACTTTCTGGTTTTTTTGGAATATAGTCGTAAATTTGTATTTAGTTTATGCAAAACTAAATTCTCATAGTATGTTTTTGGAAATAGGAAATTTAATTTTTATAGTAGTTGTTGCAAGTATTTTAAAAATGGAATAGTTAAACAGAACATAGATAAGTAATTCTCAATTATGATTTTAAGAATTAGATATAAATTTAATATGAGGTGTTAAATAAATGGATAATACAAAAAAATCAAAGTTTTCTAAAAAAACAATACTAATTACAGGTGCAAGCACTGGGATAGGTAAGTCCACTGCAGAATATTTTCAAAACAAAGGATGGAATGTGGCGGCATCTATGCGTAACCCACAAAAAAATGATCTAAAAGAATCAAAAAGTCTAAAGAAATACAAGATTGATGTTACAAATAAAAAACAAATTAATGACGCTGTTAAAAAAGTTATAAAAGATTTTGGAAGAGTTGATGTATTATTAAATAATGCAGGTTACGGAGCGTTTGGTCCTGTTGAATGTGCAACTGATGAACAGATTAGAAGACAATTTGATGTTAATGTATTTGGTCTTATTGATATGACAAAAGTGGTTCTACCTTACATGAGAAAAAATAAATCTGGAGTTATTATTAATATTAGTTCAGTAGCTGGACAAGTAACAATGCCTTTGGGAAGTTTGTATCATGGTACAAAGTTTTGTGTTGAAGGAATAAGTGAAGCTATGAATTATGAGCTTAATCCTTTAGGAATTAAAGTAAAATTGGTAGAACCAGGTGGAGTTAAGACAGATTTTGCTGGTAGGTCATTGGTTATGTTTGAGAATGAGATTCGTGATTATGACCCAATTATTAACAAAATGATGAAATTGATGCATAAAAATGATGTTTGGCCAAGTTTACCTCTAGATGTAGCAAAGGTTATTTACAAGGCATCATCAACTAATTCAAAAAAAATGAGATTTCCTGTAGGATCTGATGCAAAATTAATGTTAACAGTTAAAAGATTATTTGGACCTAAGGCTGTAAACTGGTTAATCAAAAAAATGTTTAAAATTTAATTAGTTTTATACCAAAAATGCTAAAAATATGCCAAATTTATAGGAAAGTATATATTTGGAATGTCATTATGGGTTAAATATGGGTCAACAAGAAGTGTATGATTTCCTTAAAAAAAACAAAGGAAAGTGGTGGACAAGTAAAGAAATTGCAAATAAAATTGATGCATCAGTTGGATCAGTTACTACTACACTTACAAAATTAAGAAAAATTGATGATGTAAGCTTTAAAATGTCAAAAGAAAAGACAAATATGTTCTTATATATGTTTAAAAAATAAATTTGTTGTAAAAATAAGACAATTTATATACTTAATAATCCTATCTTTGGTTATCCAAAAACCAGTTGAATCAACTTTTTGTGATTATTTTTTAGTTTTTATACCAGCTTTTTTTGGTAGATTAATGATTTTAGAGGTAAACTTAAATTTATGAAATTATATAAGGAAATAAGGACTTGTTATGTGTGCAAAACTAGATTTGTTGTTGATCAAGAAAGAGGCCATTATTGTGGTAGTTGTGTAGAAAAATACAATAAACGAAATCAAACTGTATAAATCTATTTTGTCATCAGATTAGTAAGGATATAGGCATAGTTTTATAACTAACTTATTAACTCTAGATAGATAACATAGTAAATTAAGAGATAATAGCTAAAAGGAAGAGCATATGGAAATTAGGAATAATTTTCAATTCTAAAATTCTGAAAGAATTTTGGAACTTGGTAACATTTTAAAATATAAAATTGTTTTCGTGACTTTTTCTTTGACAAATTATTGTAAAATTTAACTTAATTTAAAGAGGTAATATAATATGAAAACCAAAACAAATCTTTCAACCTCTAGTTCAGATGAACAAAAGGATGTGAAAGATTTTAAAGAATTAGGTATGATTGAGCCTATAATTAAAGCAATCAATGAACAAGGTATTGTAAAACCAACCCAGATTCAAGAAATGTCAATTCCAATTATTTTATCAGGTAAAGATATAATTGCAGGGTCAAAGACAGGTTCTGGGAAAACACTAGCTTTTGGTACAGCGATAATCCAAAACATTACAAAAGGTAAAGGAATACAAGCAATTGTTCTTACACCAACTAGAGAACTTTGTGTTCAAGTAACTGAATCTTTGAGCATGTTTTCAAAATATATTGGTTTAAGAGTGACTCCTATTTATGGAGGGGTATCAATTAATCCTCAGATGAATCAATTAAAAAGAACTGATGTTGTTGTTGGTACACCTGGAAGAGTTTTGGATCATTTACAAAGAGGTACATTAAATCTTAGTAATGTTAAAGTCGCAGTATTGGACGAAGCAGATAGAATGCTTGATATGGGATTTATTGAAGATGTTGAAAGAATCTTGTCACAGTGTCAAGAAGAAAGACAAACGTTACTATATTCTGCAACGATTTCATCAGAAATTTATGGATTATCAAAAAAATATATGAATAATCCTGAAAAAATGCAGGTTGAATCAAATGTTGATCCTAAACTACTAAAACAAGTGTATTATCAAGTTCCACAAAACTTGAAATTTTCACTATTAGTGCATCTATTAAAAGGAGAGACTACTGGACTTTGTATGGTGTTTTGTAATACGCAACGTATAACTGACTTTATTTCAAAAAATCTTGTTAAAAATGGAATACATGCAATAGCAATCCATGGTGGATTAACTCAAGCAAAAAGAGCAAAAACAATGGAGACCTTTCAGTCAGGTAGAGCTTTTGTTTTAGTGTGTACTGATGTAGCAGCCAGAGGGCTTCATGTGGAGAACGTTTCTCATGTGTATAATTATGATATTCCAAGGGAAAGTAAACAGTATATACATAGAATTGGAAGGACTGCAAGAGCAGGAAAGGACGGTATTGCAATAAATTTGCTTACAGAGCGAGATTATGACAATTTCAATTTTGTACTGAGGGACAATAATCTAAATATTCCTAGAGTTGAGACACCAGATGTTGAAAGAATAATTTTACCTAGTATGCACAAAAATAGAGATCGTGGATTTAGAAATAATTTTCGAAGACCAAGGCGATAATTTCTTATTTTTTTTATCTTTTTATGATTATTAAAATACAAGATTTTATATAAAGACCTTAATTTCAATATATATACTAGAATTTAGTTGACTTGACCATTTGTATATTTTTTTACAATTCATCTATCAGCTTTTTTAGTGAATATAATGTTACAAGAGGAGATTATTCATGGGAAGAAATACCAGAAATAAAAAAGATAGTAAAAGTTCAAAATCATTCAATAGTGGTTTCGGTAATAACTTTAGTTCAAATAGAAGTTTTTCATCAGCTCCTAGAGATATGCACAAAGCAAAATGTTCAGAATGTAGTGCTGATTGTGAAGTTCCATTCAAGCCAACTGAAGGAAAACCAGTATTTTGTAGAGATTGTTATAGAAAAAAGAAATCTTGGTGAACAAAGATGTTTATATGTAGAGCTTGTAAAAGCAATAAAATTAAGACTAGGATTAATAAATCATATGGAAAATCAATGACAACCATAGTTAACTGCAAAAATTGTGGTTCTACAGATATTGAAAAGGTTGACCCAAAAGCAAGAAATAGGCGTAGATGAGATTTTACAAAGAAATTCGATTTTGTAAATCTTGTAAAGTAAGGTTTGTTTTGGAACCTAAAAAACCTAAAAGTTTCTATTGTCCAGAATGTGTCAAAAAATTTGTTCCTAGAAAAGATTTAGATAAAGAAGAGTAATAAAAAAATTTAATTATTTTTTAGATTTCTTAGTTGTTTTTTTAACTGTTTTTTTAATTATGGTTTTTATAAAACAGTTTTTTTAGTATCTTTCTTATACAGAATATGTTAAAAATATTGTTTCTAGAAAAGATTTAGATAAATAAATAGAATAATAAAAAAATTTAATTATTTTTTAGATTTCTTAGTTGTTTTTTTAACTGTTTTTTTAACTGTAGTTTTTTTAGCAACTTTCTCTTTAACTTCAGTTTCTTTTACCTTTTTAGTTTCTTTTTTAACAGGTTTATCAACAACTTTTGTTTCTTTTTTACTTGGTGATTTAATTTCTTTTTTTAAATCTCTAAGCATTTCTAAAACTGCGTCTAATTTTAAATTTAATTCAGCAATTTCTTTAGAATTATCTTTTTGTGATCGTGAACCACCAGTGCTACCATTTCTGTTATCAGTTTTTTTGAAACAGTCATCACAGTAAACTGGTTTAGAGTCTGTTGGTTTAAACGGTACCTCACAGTTTACTCCACACTTATCACAGACAACTCGAAATTTTTCTCTAAAACTACTTTGTCTGTCTCGGCCATATCCACCTGATGATCCTCCTCTACTGTCGGATCTTCCTCTGAATCCACCTGATGATCCTCCTCTACTGTCAGATCTTCCATATCCACCTGATGATCCTCCTCTACTGTCGGATCTTCCTCTGAATCCACCTGATGATCCTCTACTATCGGATCTTCCTCTATTGAATCCACCACTTGAACCTGATCGTCTATCTGATCGGTCTGAACTACTTCTTCCTCTTGTATCTGGTTTAAAATCTCTCAACTTTTACGCACCTATTCTTTATTATATTTTTAATTAGCACCAAGGTATATTGATTTTGTATATAAAGTTATAGTTATAAATTGCATTTTAGAGTCAAATATGTACAATTTTATGAGAATTAATGTAGAAAATAATGAATTTTTATTCTTTACTGTCTAAAAATTCAATAGGATGATCTGGATGTGGGTTAAGTTGAAGTTGACCTCTGCTTAAAGTTACATTTCCTTTTTTAATTTTAATTTTAATACCTTCCTTAGCTTTTTTAATTTCTTCTTCTGAAAAAATCATTTTTATATCCTTAGTTTCATCTTTAACAAATACAATACTCCACGAATTTTGAGGGATATAATCTATTTCTACAACAAGGTCTACATCTTCCATTCCAGGTTTTAAATCAATAACTTTAATTTCTTTCATATATAATAATAATAATAATCTTAAGGGTTTATAAGGGTTTGTTAAATTTTTTAAATTATTTTAATTTTTTAAATATCTCTGGGTTTTCTATCGCGGCTCTACCAATCATAGCACCTTTTATCCCTATAGATTTTAGGTACTGAATTTGTTTTTTTGTAGTTATATCTCCATTTGCAATAATTTCTTTTTTTGTTTTAACGCATTCTTCATACACTGTAAAATCAGCAGGATCCTTATCTCTTTCTTTTCCATGTCTTGCATGTACTATAAAAAAATCTGCATCAACTTCTTTTATTAGGTTTAGATAATTTTTTTTTTCTTTTTCATAGTTATTCATTCCAAGTCTTAATTTTATTGATGCTGAATACCCATGATCGTGGATAGTTTGAACTAGTTTTTTTACTTTGTTTATTCTTTTAATTAATGCACAACCTAATCCTTTTTGTATCATGTTAGGACTTGGACAGCCTAAATTTAAGTTGAACCCTAAGAATCCTTTCTCAGGTTTGAATTTTGAAAGAAATCTATCAAGTTCTTTTTCATTAGCACTAATTATTTGAATATACGTTGGAATAGGATTTGGAATTTTAATTTTGTCCCAGGTACTTTTATTTCCTCTAGCAAGTGCTGAGACTCTTGCCATCTCAGTAAATGTAACATCTGCACCTTTCTTGTAACATAACTCTCTGAATTTATAATCAGTGTAATCTTCCATAGGTGCAAGCATTAATGTAAAATCTTTCATTACAATTTTGACAAATTTTAAATTTAATAAATGTATAGATTGAATTGACTAATTTGTAACAAATTTTAAATTTGTCATAAATTCTATTTTACCTATGTACAACTTTTGTAGTTACGTCCTTCAATACCATATGCACAACATAGATGCAATACTTTTGACATAAATAGGGTCAGAGATATTATCATTTTCTTTAAACTCAAGAAGTACATTGTGTACATTTAGTGCAATAGGTCTTAGATGAGATCTAAGTGTGTCTATAGTGTCTAGCATACTATAAACTAGGTTTAAATCAAGTTCATTTGGGTGCTCAATATATGATACAGCAGCATAATGCATTTGTGTTCCAATTCGTGAAATTAAATCATTAGGCATAAAATACATAATTTGATTAATTTTATAAAAATTTTGAAAATAAATAAATTGCAAGCTATTATTTTAAATGGTTCTTTTAATATTTGGAAATAATACATCCAAAGCTTGACAATCAAATTTTTGGCCATGTTTAATTGATGTAGGAAATTCTCTACATACCTTTGGTTTTGTATCATGAATTAAACATAATCCATTATTTAGAAATACACATTCTTCGTTTTCTTTTTTCTTAATTAATTGCCTTGATTTACCAAATAGTGAATTTATAGAGAGAAGTATATCAAGCTTATTTTGTGACTTCCAGCGTTCAATATCTTCTGGATATATTTTTATCCCAGTTCCAGTACAACATTTTCTGCATTTTTTGCATATGTTTGAAAGAATTTCCAGTTAAATTAATTATTATGAAACTAATGTTATAAGTGTTGTGTAATCTTGGTAAGATTTAAATAGTATATTGAATACCTATTCATTATCATTAAAAAGAGGTAATCAAAGATGCCAAATAAAGATAAGACTGGACCTGAAGAAAGGACCAAAAACAGGTAGACAAAAAGGAAAATGTGAAGGAGCAAAACCTATTGCTTTTGGACGGATGTCAAAGAAATGTGGCAGGGGTTTAAAAAGAGGTTTGGGAAGAAATTTTGTTAATAAATAATGCCAAGACCCTGTATAAAAAGAAAAGTTTTTGGAAATCCAACTTCGTATTATTTTAAACCTTCAGGGATTAGAAAAATTGATTTGGATGAGTCTGTATTGTTAATTGAGGAGTTTGAAGCTATAAGATTAATTGATTTTGAAGGAATTGAGCAAATAAAAGCTGCAAAACAAATGAAAATTTCTCAACCAACATTTTCAAGGATTTTAAAACAGGGACGTAAAAAAATTGCAGATGCAATAGTAACAGGAAAAGCGATAAAAATTACAAAAAATACTTGAAATTGAGAATATAGTATCAATTTTTTTTTATATATTTAACTTGTACAACACCAAAGTTATACGATTTAACATTTATTAAACTTAATTTTTTTTCAGTTCCTTCATTAAAAAGAGGGATACCTTTTCCAAGTATAACTGGTATTACTGTAATAATGAATTTATCAATTAAATTATGTTTTAAGAATTCATTGAATATAGATGCACCACCTACCATCCAAGTGTTACCTTGAAGTTTTTTGGAAAATTGTACAATGTCTTCATTAACAAATGTAATTTCCTTTGTATTTTTTTGTTTAGTTTTTGAAAAGACAAATATTTTTTTATCTTTATATGGTGCACCAAATTCTTTGTATGTAGTGTTACCAAGTATTACATTTTGGATCGAATCAAGAAATTTGTAGTATCCATAGTCCTCACCACTGTCATTATATTTATCTAAAAAATCTACTAAACCTGTTTTGTTTGCGATAAATCCATCTAGACTTGTTGCGATGTAGAGGATAATTTTATTTTTATTTTGTTTCATCAGGCAACGCATCAAATTCTTTTTGTTTATTTTCAAACCACTTGCTCATGGCATTTTGGTCATTCATAAGTTCTTTCATTTTGTTCATTGCATCAAGATGGTCTTGATCACCTTTTTTGAACATTTCCACCCCATGTGTTTTACTTAATTCTGCTATTTCTTGAAATGTGTTTGCATAGAATTCCAAATCACAAGCTCCACCTAATTGTTTACACGTCATAGTCTTCATAGTTTATCACCCAAATATTGTTAGTAGAGAATTTATTATAAATACAGTCTTTAACTTTTACATAAATTGAGTTTATATGGGAATAATCAATAATAAACTTTTTTTAAGATCAATTATGTGTATTATTTACTCATTTTATGAAATAATAAATATCTTTGATAAGCAACTTCAAATGTCTCATACATTGCTTTCTCATTATTTTTGAATAGTTCTAAAGTAGAAACATCTTGAAGAGTATCTGCATTTTGCACATCATTCATTCCCATTATTTTTCGAAGGTTAATATATTCTTTAATATCATCTTCAAATTCAATTTGTGCACCTCGTTCTGCAAGCATTTTTATTGTTTCAGCTGGAGCTGATATTCCTTTTGCAGCAGGTCCTATTAAAACACCCATAGTAGTGCTAATTCCTTCAGTAGCTCCTTGTTGAGCTACTTTATTTCTCCATTCTTTTGTTGGATTCATATTTTTTAATTCTTTAAGAAGTTCATCGGCAACTAATTCTTGCATTTTTTTATCGGGGTCTTTACTTTTTCCACCAGTAAATACTTTTCCCATTGTAAAATCCCATCCATTCACTATTCCTTCAAAAACAGTATTAATAACACCTCTATTGTCCATCTCGTCCATTGATTGAAAATATCTTTGACCATCTCTAGTAAATACAATTGCACCATTTGGATGTCTTATTATTCCAAAAGATTTACCTTTTTCATCAACTTCTATTTTGTGAGAGTTAGGATCCATTTGAAAAAGTCCGTAGGGATCATTTTCATTTACACATTTTAAATTGAACCATATTTGATCAAATTCACATCTATATTCACATTTTTGACCGTCCCAGAGTTCATCATCATTGCATTTGGTTCTAATTTTGCATTTACCAAATCTCCATTTACCAAATCCAACACACTCTTCTTTTGAAAAATTATTTTCTGATTTGGTATTGTCTTGATCATTGTTGTCTTCTTGTTTAGGTTTTTCACCACATAGACCAATCATTTTTTTGTACCATAGACAATTATCAAAACCAACCCATTTGCCATTTTCACACATATCATGTTGTGGTTGAGTTATACAAATATCTTCACATAATTGTCTATCATCAAACCAAACAAAACCTTTATCTCCTTCACATCTGCTCACACAATTTCCTGCTTTAAATTCGTAATTAAATTGACATATATCCTTGCAATCTCTTGGACCTGGTCTATAATACTGTCCATTTACACAACCCATGTCAATATCAGAACTATGAGTTTGACGAGAAGCAGGTATTGTATCAAATGCAGCAGAAACTGAAACTGTATATAAGATTAAAACAATTAAAACAATCAATTTTTTCATTAATTTACAAAAAGATTTTTCGAACTAATAAATATTTCTATAAAATATTGTTTTATGAAATGCTTTGAAAAATTACTATGGTAGAAAAATTCTTAGTCTGGATGAAATTACTATTTCTAATTAAAAATTTAATTTTTTTGCAATTTGGTTGATTTTTTACCTAGTTTTTTAAATAATTTTACCCAGAAGTATTCTAAGCTATATACAAAATTACTTTTGCTCCAGAAAAATAAAATTACTATCCAAATTAAAACATTTATTGCTCCAAATATTAAACAATTATTTATTGTTTGATTCCACATGGGAATTGTTAAATCCAAAACCTTTCTAAATATTTCAGACACTAGTGTCTCAAGCATATAAACAGTTAAACTAACTTTGCTGAACCATTTTACAATTTGTAATTTGTTTGTTAATTTTTTATTTTTTTCAAATAATAAAAATGATAATGAACTAAATAATATAAAAATACCAAGTTCTAATTGAGTTTTGAAATACCAGAAAAAGTCAGGATTGGAGATAGATTTTTCAAAATTCATACTACCTATAATACCAAAAATAATAAAGAATAGGCTAATGGGTAACATTACTTTTTTTAATAAATCTCTTCTTTTATTATGAATCATCAATCCAATCATGGCACCAAATAAACCATAAGCTAAATATGGTAGTAAAGGATACGGATTAGCAATAGTATAACTATAAATTGTAGCTAGTAAGTAATTTTTGGAATTAATAGCTAAATCCAATACATGGTAAAGATTAACTCTTACAAATGATATAATCATTAAAATTGAACCAATTATGAATAATGTAAAATAACTTTTCTTTTCATTTTTTATTCCTTGTTTTCTTAGTATGAAATATAATAATATTGAAATAAAAATTAAATTAAATGCGATAGTGGATATTGAAGAACCTTCAAACAATTTTGTTATGTGTGGGAATGAGAAATCTAAATTTCTTATTGATTGAGCGACAAAAGTCATATGTGGTTGATTATTAACAAAATCATTACTCCATCTTCCAAATACTATATTTAACAAATAATGAATAATTAAATAGATTCCACTGCCAATTATTAAATGTTTTATTGAAGTAAACTTATTATCTTTTTCAATTCTTCTTGAAATCATTATTGCATTAACAATACCTGAATAAAATATTAAGAGCCCACCCCATAGAACTAAAAAACTAATTAATACTACACTAATAGGAGGATTACTAAAATCAATTTTATGAATGTTAGCAAAATTATAAACTGAGGTGTGAAAAAATACTATTAAAATTATTGCAATACCTCTTAATATATCTAATGATTCATATCGTTTATTTTTTTTCATTTTTTATATTACAAATGATTCTTATTAATTTATTTGAATTAATATTTGCTACTGGTTTTGAAAGGATAATTTTTACATGTGGTTCTATAGATTTATACTTTTTGAAAATATTTTTTATTTTAGATGTAATTTTTTGTTTTATTTTTTTTATATTTTTTTTATTCTTTATGACAAGCTTTATTGTGATATTTAAGTAATCTTCTTGTATTGCTTGAAAATCTTCAATCTCATCAGATGACGTTATTATTGCTCTACTTATGTAATCTTGATATATAAAATGTGTTTCCTTATTATTAATTCCCCAAAATAAATCATTAGATCTACCTTGAATATTTTCTATTACTCTAAAATGTGAACCACAGTCACATGATTTTTTACTTAACGTTAGTATGTCATTTAATTCATATCTAATAATTGGTTGGGATTTTTTATGAAGGTCTGTAACTAATAATTTAAAACAAGGTTCACCATCAGGTGTCGGGTTTCCTTTTTTATCTAAAAGTTCAAAATAGACAATATCTTCATTGATATGTAAATTTCCCTTTTTACATGATAATGCATAGCATCCTTCGCTACCTTGGTATATTTGAAACACTTTAACATTGAATGTATTTTCTATGAGTGTCTTAATATCATTGTGTAAGACTTCAGCATATGAATATATTAGTTTAGGTTTAATTTTTAATTTACCTTTTAGAAATTCTTCAGTTAAAAGTTTTAACATGCTTGGGGGAGCAGACAGAACATTAGGTGATATTTTTTCTAATTCATTTGTTATTTTATTTAATGGTTGTAATTGATTAATATAAGTGAGTTTGTGACCAAATTTATTAAAATTAAAAGCAGGAGAGCTTACTCTAAGAATAAAACAAACATTAAATTTTTCTTTTGGTAAGGTTAAACGCGACATATACATGGATTTTAGATATCTTTCTTCTTGTTTTGTTGTAATTACTATCCCTTTATTTCCTGATGTTCCTGATGACATTCCAATATTAATATTTTTAAATCTTTTACTAAAATCTCTTTTTGTTTCAACTTCAAGTGCGAAATCTATGAGTTCTTTTTTGACTAATCCAATGGTGTTGTAGTCAGACAAATTGTCCATCATTATTTTTTTATTTACTGTAGGTAATGAATAAAAGTTTTCAATATTATTGTAATAACTTTTAAAAAATTTAGAGTGAGTTTTAGCATATTTAACTATTTGATTTCTTTTTATGTTTTGATATTTTTTGATGTTTGTTTTGGACCAATTGTTAAATCTATATTTTGATAACAGATAAAAGATTGAAAAAAATTTTGTTTCAAGATCCATGATTAAATTTTAATTAAAAGATATTTAAATTTTATCTAATTTGAAAGTGCTTCTCTATCCAACTTAGTTTTAGCTTTATGACAATCTTTACAGAGTGTACGAAGATTATTTTTATCAAAATGGTTTCTATGTTTTGCCATGTTTACTGGAATTATGTGGTCTACATCTAGAAATCTTTTTCTTAACAGTCAGCGTTAGCTGACCTTGGGATGAGGAAATCCCCGCACTTTAGTGCGCAATTCTTAGAAATATTTTTTAGCGGCTGTGCCGCACTAAATAGTGCGGACGCAGTTACGCTGTAATTTTAG
>Ga0233437_1002142_pt1 | contig 31474 bp, 25 predicted proteins | sample SI_122_August201_FD_182714 | JGI IMG/M metagenome (GOLD analysis project Ga0233437, IMG submission 182714) | Seawater microbial communities from Saanich Inlet, British Columbia, Canada - SI_122_August2016_200_MG | ecosystem: Environmental > Aquatic > Marine > Inlet | place: Canada: British... | reverse complement strand
CCTATTTACTTTATCTTGCCTGGTCAATGTGGCGTGATACAGGTGCCATGAAATTTAATACGCCTTCCTCAAAGAATGGCCTTTGGCAAATCACCATGAAAGGGTTTTTAATCAATATCCTCAATCCTAAACTGTCGATATTTTTTCTGGCTTTTCTGCCATTGTTTGTCAATCCAAACACAATATCTCCAATGTTTGATATGTTACTTCTGAGCATCGTGTTCATGGGTATGACCTTAATTGTTTTTATTTTGTATGGTGTTTTGGCCAATTCAGTTCGCAGACACGTCATTAACTCACCAAGGGTTATTGTTTGGCTGCAACGATCATTTGCTGCAACATTTGCACTTCTTGGTGTTAAACTTGCCATGACGGATCAATAGGTGGACCAATAGACGGACCAATAGCTGATTTGATACTATTTACAGACGGGAGTGTGAATCCCAAGACAAAGATTGGATATGGGGCATATCTGGCAGTAAGCCAACAAGGGAATTGCCTGGATTCGTTGAAAACAAAAGTAAAACTGAAACGATTTGAGCAGACCTCTTCAACAAAATTGGAATTGCAGACATTTTTATGGGCAATAGATGATATTCAGGCACAGGGGCAAAAAGTCATCGTATACACGGATTCTCAAAATATCATAGGTTTGCAACAAAGACGTGACCGGTTTGAGAGAAATGATTATCAATCAAAGAAGAATAAACAAATCAGAAATTATAAATTGTATCAAGAGTTTTATAGGGTCATTGATCAATTGGACTGCGAATTTGTTAAAGTGCGTGGTCATAAGGTGTCCAATCAAAAAAATGAGATAGATAGAATTTTTACACTTGTGGACAGGGCTTCCAGAAACGCGCTTAGGTCAGGTAATTTATGAACTTTGGTTTAAAACAAATGAATTTGTCCGATGATTAAATCATTTAAGCAATGATGAACCCAAATGAATAAAAATTTTGAAGAAATTAAAAAAAGGTATTATAATCCAAAAGGGTAAACGTTTATGAAAGATACAAAAAAGAAAAAAAATATTATGGTCAGATTTATGGAATGGGTTATAAAAGGTAATAAAAAGGCTGCACAAAAAGCAAGCCTTTGCCAGTCCTGAATCAATAAAAAATAACCTGCCGGTGGGGCAGATTGGATAATTAAAAAGAAGAGTGATATATGAGTGAAAATATAAAAGGCTTATTACAAAAAATTAATTTTATTGAAACGGATATGGAGTTGCATAAACAGATCCTTGTCTCCATACCATCAGAAGATAAATCGGAAATAAAGAATATTATTTCTAAGATTGCAGACCAGAAAAATCAGATCCATGCGTTAAGACAAGAAATTAAGAAAATAGATGAAGATGAATATAACAAGATCATTGCCATTGAAAAGGCGGCTCAGGTCTTTCGGCAAATCGCAAGGGATAAAAAATTTGTTCAGGTGAATACCTTAAATGAGTCAGGGGTCTGCTTTATCACATTTAATGATGGAACAAGGCTTGACTGTCTGGTTACAGCAAAAGAAGAAAACGGGAACTGGACGGTCCTTACTTTAGATGGAGAAACCAAAGAATATCCCAGGGGAATTATTAAATGAGGAAAGAAAATGTTGAAATATAAAACAACAAGGCTTAAATTATTTTTGATGTTGTCAGCAATTGTTGCCATTGCTTTTGCTGAAATCTGTTTTGCATCATCCAAAGAAACAATTCATATCGATCAATTTATTTCTCCTGAAATCTGTAGCGGGTGTCATGGTGAAATTTTTGAACAATGGGAAAACTCAATGCACTGCCTGGCCCATAAAGATCCTGTTTATTTTCGGGTGTCCCAATTTCTTCGAAAAGGTCTGATAAATGAAGGAGAAATAAAAGAGGCTGAATCCTGTGTAAAATGTCATACGCCAGTGGGACACCTCACCGGGTTCCCTGAAAAGATTTCAGACGATTTGTCTAAGACACCTGAAATAGCCACATTTGGTATCCAGTGCGATTACTGCCATTCTGTTACAAGCGTAAAACAGATGTATAATAATGGTCTTGTACTGAAGCCGGGTAATGGTGAAGACGATCCGGGAATAAAGTACGGCCCTTTTGATGATGCAGCACCTGATTTTCATGAAGCACAGTTTTCTGATCTGCATACCCGGTCACAAATTTGCGGAACCTGTCATGATGTAAAGCATGTGGCGTTTGGAACTGATATCGAAACCACTTATACTGAATGGAAAAACAGCCCCTATAATTCAAAAGACCCTGAAAAAAGGATTGAATGCCAGGGTTGCCACATGTACCAGCGACCGGGCATCCCTTCCACAGGCTCCACTCCAAGACCTAAAAATCCGGGTTCTGCAACAGATTACAGTGATGAAAGACCCCATATTTTTACTCATTATTTTGTGGGAGGCAATTCATCGGTTCCAGGCATTTTTGATGGACAGGACAAGACTCAGATGGCAGTTGAACGGCTTCAAAATGCTGCAAGCCTAAAGGTTGATACATCCTTGATCCAGCAAAAAAAGTTGAATATTATGGTGACCAATATCGGTGCCGGACATTCGATTCCCACAGGGGTGGGTGATCTTCGACAGGTATGGCTTGAAATTACCATCCAAGATAAAACCGGCAGCATAAGCTTTCAGGCAGGCGTCTTAAATGAAAGGCATGAGCTGCCCGAAGATGCCATGATTTTCAGGACTGTTTTTGGAGATGAAAAAGGAAACGAAGTCATTAATATTGCAAAGGCCAAAAAGGTTCTCAAAGATAACAGAATAAAGGCAAAACAGACCATTACCCAAAACATAGATCTGCCTTTTGTACCCCAGAAAGATGATACGATAAGGGTCCGTCTTTTATACCGGGGCATGCCCCAGAAAATTTTAAACCTGATTCCGGGAAAACCGTTTGAACCCTTACCAGTGGTAGAGATGGCCAAAGTATTGAAACAAATTTAAAACGGCCAGAAGCTGTTGTCATTCCATATGTTTTCAATCAAGGATGCTTCAAGGGCCATCAGTTTTTTTAAATGGGTTTTTTCCCAAACTGAAAGCCAGTGGTACATTTTTTTTTCTTCGGGATCCACGGCTTCTTTTTCCCTTTCAGTATATAGTTTAATGGCTTTTTGTTCAAAACTTATGGCTGCTGTAATTGCCGTGGCTTCAAAGCCGGCGGCATTGATTTTGCCTTTTAGGCTTTCATCAAGAATATCCGGAGCAGTTACGGCCCCTCCATCATTTTCAAAACCGCCTGCCATGAATTTGCCATCTTTCATTAAGGCTTTAAACTGTTTTTCCAGAATATTCATGTGTTCTTGTTCATCATTGGCAAGGTCTTTAAAAAAGTCTTTGACAGCTTCATCTTTTGCATGATCCATTGCCTTTTCGTAAAGGCTTTTGCCTTTTCTTTCTATGAGAAATGCATTTTTTAAAATGGTTAATGTGTTTGATTTGTCCATGTATATTCTCCTGTTTCAGGTTGAAGGGTAAAGGCAGTAAAAATAAGATACCATGATGTTATAGGAAATATCAAGACGACATAAGACCTTTCTCTGGACGAACTGCTCGGCCTGGATGGTGATGAGGCGTTTGCTATTTACATCGCTTCTGTTGGGAAAATCAAAAAATGTTCATCCAAGGCAAATTGACCTGAACTAGTTGCGGTGTTGACAATTACAATCATTGTAGCAGATCAGAGCAAAATATTGTTTACATGCGTTGGCCTTGGAGAATCGATTGTAATTATAGGCTATTTTATGTAAGATGAAGAAGATTTTCTTTCTGAAAAATAACAGAATGCGAGTTAGAAAAAGGTAACCACAATAGCGATTATTGTGTGAAAAGGATAGATCTATGAAGATTAATAATGTGAGATATATTATTTTTTCAGTCTTTGTTTTACTTTTAATCTGTACAGCCGGTTTTTTCTATGTCGGACAGTATGAATCTCGCCACCAGGCCGAGCACAGACAAGAGCTAACACAAACGGCTGCCGAAGTCGCAGCCATGATAGAAAGTCAGTTGTCGCGATCTCTTTCAGCCACACTGGCTTTATCTTCGTTGCTTCACCATTATGGATTTATAAAAGATTTTGATGTTTTGGCTTCTGATATGATTAAAAATTATGGGGGCATCAGCAGTTTGCAGCTTGCCCCAAAAGGGATTGTCTCGAAAATTTATCCTTTGGCTGGTAATGAAAAGGCAATCGGTCATGATCTGCTTAAAGATCCGGCGCGACGCAATGAAGCTTTAAAGACTATTGAATCGAAAAAACTTACCCTTGCAGGGCCTTTTGAGTTGACACAGGGAGGTTTTGCAGTCATTGGCCGTCTACCGGTTTTTTTGACCACAGACAATCGTACGGAAGAATTCTGGGGATTCACGATTGTGCTCATACGGCTAAATGATCTTTTAAATGCCGCCCACATTGATAATCTCAATGAAAAGGGATATGTTTATGCGCTTTCAAAGCTTGACCCAAATACAGGGGAAAAGAAGATATTTGAAGGGTTAAAAGATTTTGCCCAGGGATCAACAATCGACTATGAGTTTAACGTGCCCAATGGAAAATGGACCTTACATTTATCCCTTAAGGGAGGCGGGCAATCATCTGTCTGGCTTCCTATCCTGTATTTGATGATTACCCTTTTGGGGTGTATGGTTTCAACTTTTTTGTTTCTTGTTTTGGCAAAGGCAAAAAACCTGCGAATCAAAACCAAAGAACTACTTAAGGTTAACCAGGTGTTAAATGAGAATGAAGAAAGATTTCGTGCCATCACTCGGACAGCCCAGGATGGAATCATTATCATAGATAATAACGCTAATATTGTTTTTTGGAATGAGGCTGCGGGCAAAATGTTTGAGTATGAAGAAAAAGAAATTATGGGCAAGGCAATCGACATAGTGGTTCCAAAACGATATAAAAAAGCCCATAAAAAAGGATTTGAACGCACAAAAGCTACAGGAGAACACTGTGTGATCGGTAACACTGTTGAATTGGCCGGTTTAAAAAAAAGCGGCAACGAATTTCCTCTGGAAATGTCTCTTTCAGAGTGGAAGACAGCGGAAAGTGTTTTTTATACAGGCATTCTGCGTGATATTTCTGATAGAAAAATAATTGAGAAACAACGGGACAATTCGATTTCAGATCTTCAAAAGGCATTGTCAGAAGTAAAGACATTGCAGGGTTTTTTACCCATTTGTTCCCATTGCAAAAGCATCCGTGACGACAAAGGGTCCTGGACTCAAATCGAGGAATATATTCACAAACATTCTGATGCAGAATTCAGCCATGGCATCTGCCAAAAATGTGCTGAAAAATATTATCCTGACTTGGATCTTTATGATGAATGATTGAAGACAGCAATAATAACTTAGATAAGAATCATAACCATACGGTTTTAAAAAAAATATTAAAATAATACAGAGTCGGATTGTATATGCCGATAGACTGTTTATCATTCAAGCATGTGCAATTAACCATCATTTCCATACCACAAAAGGTGTTAAAAATTGTAGAAAAATTTATTTAGTTTTATCATTTGTTGATAGTATCATTAGAGCAAACCTTTCATAAGCAAGTTTTAAAATTGCAAAACAATCAAATTTCTTATACGCTTCAGCATTTGACCCGATAAATTAAGAAAGATAAATTAAGAAAGATAAATGACAATATTTGAAGTTATTATAATAGCCGTGGGGCTTGCCATGGATGCTTCAGCTGTTTGCCTTGCCGCCGCTGCCGCAGGATTTGCAAAGGATGCCCGGGCCAAATTTCGTCTGTCTTTTCATTTTGGATTATTCCAGTTTTTAATGCCCGTTCTAGGCTGGCTTTTGGGTATCAGTTTTGTATCCTATTTTAAAGCCTTTGACCATTGGATTGCTTTTTTTCTTCTATTATTTGTCGGTATCCGAATGATTTGGGAAGGCATGGATAAATCACCTGAGATACAAAAAAAAGATCCTTCCAAAGGCATGACAATGGTTATGCTCAGTGTGGCAACAAGTATTGATGCCCTGGCAGTGGGCTTAAGCCTTGCCATGCTGGATGTGAATATCTTATATCCCAGTGTCATGATCGGTGTTATTACTGCAGGCATGTCCCTTCTGGCCATTAAGATCGGAACAAAACTGGGTACACTGTTTGGAAAGAGAATGGAAATTTTCGGGGGACTTGTACTGATCCTGATTGGTTCCAGGATACTTTTTTCCCATTTGATTTTATGAAAGTAAAAATTAAAAGGTTCTATTGATGCTGCATTCTGATCTTCCGATTCTTAACGACAAAGAGGGCGGTTACATACCAAAAGGCCTGCCAAGAGTGATTGATGCCCATGTTCATGTCTTTCCGGGAAAAATATTTTCATCCATCTGGTCCTGGTTTGATCAACATGCCTGGAAAATCAGATACCAGATGGACACATCAAGTCTCATCCAATATCTTTTAGGTCATGGAGTCTCTCATATTGTGGCATTACAATATGCCCATAAACCGGGCATATCACAAATGCTAAATTCATACATGCTAAAAAAGTGTAATGAATTTAAAGGGGAAATAACAGGAATGGCTACTGTGTTCCCGGGAGAACAGGGTGCTGATGGGATTTTAATGAATGCCTTTGCCAATGGATTAAAAGGGGTAAAGCTTCATGCCCATGTCCAGTGTTTTGACATGAACAGCCATAATATGGATATTATCTATGATGTTTGTGAAAAAAAAGGCAAACCCATTGTCATACATGCGGGACGAGAACCCAAAAGCGAAAAATATGCCTGCGATCCATATGAAATATGTAAAGTTTCCAAGATTGAAGCTGTGCTTAAAAATTTTCCAAAACTTAATATCTGTGTCCCACATCTTGGGTTTGATGAAACAAAGCAATACAAAGATCTTATTGAGAAATATGATACCCTGTGGTTGGATACGGCCATGGTAATAACCGACTATTTTCCCATGGACAACAAAATAGGACTTGAACACTACAGGGCTGACCGGGTTATGTATGGTTCTGATTTTCCCAATATTCCCTATGCCTGGGACCGGGAACTTAAGGGGTTGAATCAATCTTCATTAACATTTGAAAATCTTGAACAGATTTTATATAAAAATGCTAAAATATTTTTTGATATTATATAGATCTTATTGCGTAAAATCACGCAACATTTTTTATTGTGGCACTGCGTAATTTTAGCTATCTCTGAAAACCGTTTGAGAGTAGGTTGCTAAAGATCAAATTGATACATTTCCAAATAACTTATTGATGCGGTTCACATAATCAAAGTTCTTACATGGTTTTGACAAATGATCAATATAGGAATCATTTTGTTTTAATTCTTTTATGGATTCTAAAAATTCTATGTTTCCTGAGACAAACAGTATTGGAACAGTTCTGTTTGTTTTTCTGATATGATGATATACATCCATCCCGTTAATCTTTCCTGGAAGAATATAATCCAAACATATAAAATCATATTCATTTTTGTCAAACAAATTCATGGCAATCTGTCCGCTATTCGCGATATCAACTTTATGCCTACAGGGTTCTTGCGTCAAAATCTTATATTGTATATCTGAGAGAGCTGTCTCATCTTCAACAAGAAGAATATATTTTTCAACAGATGTTATTTCTTCTCGGATTTTTGTTTTTTCTTCACTTGTTAATTCATTTTTAATAACTGGCAGGAGGATTGTGATCTTAGTTCCTGAGCCAATTTTTGACTCAAGTGAAATTGCGCCTTTGTGGAGATCAATATATTTTTTCACGTTGGACATCCCATAACCGGTACCCTTTATTGTCCTTTCATATGATCCTGTTACATCTTTATTCCCCTTTAGTGTGAAAGAGGGTTCAAAAATATCTTTCAAATGCTCTTTGGGGATTCCACACCCATTATCCTCAATTTCAAAATAGATATTGTCTTCACTATAATAGGTTCGTATAATTATTTTAGGATATTCAACTCTGCTTGTGGCATGGATTGAGTTTTGTATAAGATTTACAAGAGTATGTTCGATCATTCCGGGATCTGCAAGCAAATCTGGCACGCCTGGTTTATCTTCTTTTATCAGTTCAGTTCCTTCCATATCTTTTTTCAGCAGATCTATGACAAGATCAATTTTTTTATTAATTTTGAAAAATTCCTGTTTGGGTTCCTGATCTTTGGCAAATGCAACAAGATTTTTTGTTAAGTTTTTCCCCCGGATCGTTTGATCAAATATTAACTCAAGTGTTTTTTTTGTTTTGGCATCGTTACAATCAAAAAGAGCGAGTTCAGCATTGCCCATAATAATACCTAAAACATTATTAAAATCATGGGCCATTTTTCCTGCCACCTGCCCAATCAATGACAATTTTTCATGTTCAGATAAAATTTTCTGAACCTTTATTTTTTCTTTTTCAGACTGTTTTATTTCTGTGAGGTCTATTGTCTGAACTATGACGTTGGAAACCATTTTATTGCTATCCAACACGGGTGTGAGAACGGATTTTAAAATTTTACGGGTGGCATTTCTTACATAAACATGGTCAACTGCTCCAAAATCATAATCTACCACAAAGCTGGCGGGGGTGCCTTTTTTAAAGACGTCTTTGACAACCGGTATAAGACCTTTCTTTTCCAAGACAGAATCTTGGAATAGATTATACTTTCCGATCACCTCCTCCTCGGTTGCACCAAAAAACTTAAGACAGGCAGAATTTGCCCTGACTGCTGTCCCTTTTTCATCTGAAATCCACAGGCTCAGGGCTGAAGTCTCTATAATTTGATCTAAAAACTTGGTTTTTTCTTTTAGCGCCTTTTCCGCCTGCTTACGTTCGGTGATCACAATTGCCGAAGGGATTAGAAACACCACCTGTCCCGTATTGTCCCTCAATGGTTGGATAAAAAAATCAAGGCTGATAAATTGGTTTTCGGCTGTGCGTACCTCTATATCAAAACGGCTGGAATGACCTTGCGAAGAGTGTTTGATAGCAGCGCGTAATTTTTGCTTGGCTTCTTCCGAATACGAAAACCAGAAAGTCTCCTCCACTGGTTTACCTATTACGTTCGATCTTTTCAGGCCAGAAGCCATCAGCGCTGATTGATTCGCCTCAAGAACCTTTCCGTCAAGGTCCAGCAAACCTACGAATATCTCAGGGGCAAGGCCGTCAATTAAGCTTCGTAGCCTCTGTTCACTCTTTATGATCTTATCGTGAGCAAGCTTTTGTTCGGTGATTAACTCGGAAAAAAGGATTATACCCCCAATTTCATCACTACTTTTATACCAGGGTTTGATCTTCCAACGCACCCAATCCATACTTCCATCAGCATATTGAAAGGGGTCTTCATCGGCTCCTTCCGTGGCGCCTGCCAGGCACCTTTGGTACACTTCTTTCCATCGTTCGGAAATCTTTGGGAAAACATCATAATGAGATCGACCGTTTAGATCCTGCAACTTCAGATGGTAATCATTGAGGTAACGCCCGTTCGTCATAATGTACTTCATATCTTGATCTAAAATGGCAACAGCAGCGGGAGCATGCTCGACAAACTGATGAATCCATTCCCTATTGTTACTACGTTTCTTTTGTGCTTGCTGTTTGTGGTTACTCAAATAGCTACCTCTACTCGATTTGCTGTTAAGGATACAAGAAATTAGTTTTATATTTTTTCGAAGAGTTATTAAAAATTATGTTATATTTAAAATGAATATAATGCAAATAAAATGTAGCTTTGACAGCAATTTATGCGCCCGTTCGACAGGAGTTTTACATACCGTCAAAGGCTTTGAGTTGTTTTAAAGAAAAACTGGAAAATCGATTAAATGTCGGTTATATTACCAAAACAATCGAGATTCTTTCAAGGACGATTCAATAAAATAAAGGATTGGATTATAGGGTGTACCAATGAAAATAATTGATAGTATAAGCCTGGAAATGAATTTAAAAAATTCACAGGTTTTGGCGGTATCGCAATTGCTGGAAAAGGGCGCAACCATCCCTTTTATTGCTCGGTATCGAAAAGAGAAGACAGGGTCTCTTGATGAAGTCGCCATTGGAGCCATTCGAGACAAAATAGAACAATTGAATGCATTAAATCTTAGAAAAGAGGCAATACTTAAGTCTTTAAAAGAACGAGAACTTTTAACACAAACCTTGTTGACAGACATACAAAATGCCGATTCAATGATTGATCTTGAAGATTTTTATGAAAAATATCGACCAAAGAAAACAACCCGGGCACAAATGGCAAAGGAAAAAGGCCTGGAACCTTTTGCTATATTTCTTTTGAATCAATCAGACCATGATCCTTTGGTTGAAGCTGAAAAATATATTTCATTGGAAAAAAAGGTTGAATCTGTTGAAGATGCCCTATCCGGTACCAGGGATATTGTTGCAGAAATAATTAATGAAGATGTTGAGATCAGAGCCCATGTCAGACATTTGTTTTTAAATACGGCCCAAATCAGATCCAGGGTCAAAAAAGGCAAACAAGAGGACGGCATAAAATTCAAGGATTACTTTGACTGGTCGGAGAAAGCATGCATGGCACCTTCTCACAGGATTCTGGCAATGCTAAGGGGACAAAAAGAGTCTACCCTTTCAGTAAATGTTCTGCCCGAAGAAATCACAGCCTTGTCCCTGATTGAAAGCCGGTATATAAAAAATCAATCCAGATCAGCACTGCAAGTCTTAACTGCCATAAAAGACAGCTATAAAAGACTTTTATCCAAATCCATTGAAAAAGAAACTATTCATCAATTAAAATCATTGGCAGATGATACTGCCATAGGTATTTTTGCAGGCAATTTAAAGGAGCTTTTGCTGTCTGCCCCTTTGGGTCAGAAAAGAATCCTTGCTATAGATCCCGGGTTTAGAACAGGATGTAAGGTGGTCTGTCTTGATGCACAGGGGCAGCTTTTGAACCACGATTTGATCTTTCCCCATTTCAACACTGATGAAAAAGCAAAAAAAATCATATTAAATTTAGTAAAAACATACCATATGGAAGCCATTGCAATTGGTAATGGAACAGCAGGAAGAGAGACCGAAGCCTTTGTAAAGGGACTTGATTTGGATAAAAATATTCATATCGTCATGGTGGATGAAAGCGGGGCTTCCATTTATTCTGCATCAAAAGTTGCCAGAGAAGAATTTCCTGATCACGATATCACTGTAAGAGGTGCTGTTTCCATTGGCAGGAGGCTTTTGGACCCATTGGCCGAGCTTGTCAAGCTGGATCCAAAATCAATTGGTGTCGGCCAGTATCAGCATGATGTGGATCAAAAATTATTGAGAAAATCCCTGGACGATGTGGTGGAATCATGTGTGAACAAGGTCGGGGTTGAGGCCAACACAGCCAGCAGGGAATTGCTTTCTCAGGTATCGGGCATAAATGATACAATTGCCGCCAATATGGTCCGGTTTCGTAATGAAAACGGTCCCTTCAGATCAAAAAAAGATTTTTTAAAGGTACCAAGACTTGGGCCAAAGGCATTTGAGCAGGCCGCAGGTTTTTTAAGAATTCATAATTCCAACTTTCCTTTGGATAGAAGTGGTATCCATCCTGAATCCTATCCCGTTGTTGAAAAAATGGCAAGAAATGCAGGCTTTGACATTAAAGATCTTATGGGAAATGCACTTGAGATTAAAAGGATTAGCCTGGGCTCCTATGTTACAGATACGATTGGTATGCCGACACTTAAAGATATCGTAAAAGAATTGGCAAACCCTGGCCGAGATCCCAGAAAAGAATTTCAGGCATTTTCCTTTGACGATACCATCCATGAAATTAAAGATCTTGTACCCGGGATGAAAGTGCCGGGCATAGTGACAAATGTTACAGCATTTGGTGCTTTTGTAGATATTGGTGTCCACCAGGACGGTCTTGTTCATATCAGTCAGATGGCAGATCGTTTTGTAAAAGACCCCAATGAGATTGTAACCGTCCGGCAGACGATTATTGTAACCATTCTGGAAGTGGATATGAAAAGAAAAAGGATCTCTCTTTCCATGAAGGAAAAGTAAGGGACATCTTGAAAAAAATGATCAAGCCATTACAATTAGAAAAGATAAAATCAGTTAGGTTCAAAACCAGTTAAATTTAAAACCAGTTAAATTTAAAATTGGTGAGATTGAAAGTTAGTAATACCAAAACTAAACTATTTTTCTAAAAAAGGAGATATCAAATGGCCACAACTAAATTAGCAGGGAACCCGGTTCAGCTTGCAGGAGAATTTCCAGGTAAACAAAACAGTGTAAAAAACTTTATTGCAGTGAAACAGGATCTATCTGAATTTTCCCTGGAGGATTTTTCCGGGAAACGAAAAGTTTTAAATATTTTCCCCAGTATTGATACAGATGTTTGCGCAATATCTGTGAGAACCTTTAATAAAAAAGCATCAGAACTTGAAAATACTTCAGTGATATGCCTTTCTTTTGACCTGCCCTTTGCCCTGAAACGCTTCTGCGGTGCAGAAGGGATAGAAAATGTGCAAACGGGTTCACTATTTCGCAACCTGGATTTTGCAAAGGATTATGGTCTTTTGATTGAAGATGGACCATTAATGGGTTTGACTGCAAGAGCAGTTATTGTCCTGGATGAAAACAACATTGTTTTACATTCTGAGCTGGTTGATGACATTACCCATGAACCCGATTATGAGACAGCTCTTTCAGCCTTGTAAACAAGACAATTCTTTTTATTAATTTTGGCGATATTAGAGTCTGAGTTAATCAAAAGTCTTTTGTGCAGACAAACTTTGATCTTGACTATGGATAACGGCGGCAGTAATAAAAACAATAGGTTTTTATATCTTAAAAGTATAGTGTTCCGCGATCATACAATATTTTAACTTTTAATTATAATATTTGGAGAGATACCATGAAACGTTTATTCAAGTGGCTTTTAATTATCGGCGGTGCCTTTTTAGTCCTGATTATTGCCGCTGTCATTATCATTCCCCAATTTGTTGATATTAACAAGTATAAACCGGTGATAGAACAAAAAGTTGCAGAGGCAACAGGTCGATCTTTTACACTGGGTGACGAAATGGATCTGTCTGTTTTCCCCTGGGTGGGTGTAAAGTTGACTGACCTTCATCTGGGAAACCCGGATGGATACAAACAAAAAGACATGGTATCTGTTCAGAATTTTGAGGTCAGACTCAAGGTGATGCCTCTTTTGTCAAAGAAAATTGAAATTAAAACCTTTGTTCTGGATGGCCCTGTAATTTACCTGGAAAAATTAAAAAGCGGCAAAGCCAATTGGGAAGGATTAGGTAAAACCCGGTCAAAGAAGACAGATAAAAAAATTAAAGAACCATCATCAACAAAGGGATTACCCATTGAGGGTTTGGAGGTGGGCAAGTTTTCCATTACAAATGGGCAAATGATATATGTGGATCAAGGAGCAAATGTTAAAAAGCAGATATCAGACCTGAATTTGACTTTAGATAATATCAGTCTTGAAAATCCAGTGGGAATTTCATTTGCAGCCATGATAGACGGAAAACCGGTTTCCCTTGAGGGAACTGCCGGTCCAATAGGCAAGGAGCCTGGTAAAGGCATTGTTGCAATTGATTTCGTTTTAAAAGTTTTGGAAGAACTTGAGATAAAATTAAAGGGGAATATTATAGATGCTTTGGCCGGTCAGAATTTTGACCTTGAACTTGCCATCTCTTCTTTTTCACCCAGAAAACTTTTTGCAGCGCTTAATCAAAGTTTCCCTGTTCAGACAAAAGATCCAAAAGCATTGAGCGCCCTGTCATTAAAAACAAGTTTAAAAGGGAACCCAACAAGTTTATCCCTGTCCAAAGGAGAGGTTAAGCTGGATGATTCAACAATACTATTTTCAGCTATGGCCAAAGAATTTTTAAAACCCAACCTGAAGTTTGATTTAAAATTGGATGAGATTGATCTTGACCGGTATCTGCCCGAAGCTCCGGCAAAGGCAGAGACACCAAAGGCGTCCCCAAAGGTGGCGGGCAATAAATCTTCAAAAAAAATAGATTATGGTCCTTTAAGAAAACTGGTTCTGGATGGAAAGGTTAAGGTAGACAAATTAAAGGCCCATGAAGCAATAGTTGAAAAGGTTGATATACATATCCTTGCAAAAAAAGGCATTATCACCATTGATCCTTTGGGATTAAATTTATACCAGGGAAGTGTTGCATCAAAATTTGTGGTCAATGTTCAAAAAAATACCCCCAGAACAAAAGTGACTTTGGATGCCAAGGGTATTCAGGTAGGACCCTTGATGAAAGATACCCTTGAAAAAGAATTGATTGATGGAACTTTGCAAAGCAAGTTAGGACTATCAATGACAGGTGAAACGCCTGATATGATCAGGAAGACACTGACAGGACAAGGAGAGGTTCTGTTTACTGATGGTGCGATTATAGGTTTTGATCTTGCCGGTATGGTGCGAAATGTGGGAGGCAAGTTAGGATTAGGGGAAAAGGTAAAAGAAAAACCGAGAACTGATTTCGCAGAATTAAAAATTCCCTTCACTGCAAAGAATGGCCTTATCAACATTGACGGAACCAGTATGCTTTCTCCTTTGGTGAGAGTGATTGCAAAAGGAAATGTCAATCTTGTAAAAGAACTGCTTGATTTAAGGGTGGAGCCCAAATTTGTTGCCACTCTGAAAGGCCAGGGGGATTCAAAACAAAGATCGGGTTTGATGGTACCTGTTCTGATTACTGGCGCATTTACATCTCCTAAAATCCGTCCTGACCTTGCAGGCATGATTGGCGGGCAGGGTCTTCCAAGTGCTGAAGGGTTAAAGCAGGTATTGGGTACAAAAGCAGGTTCGACAGAAAAAATTGAATCTGTTACAAAAGATGTAAAAAAGACGCTTAAGGGCCTGCTACCTGGTTTTACTAAATAAATAGTGTGGGGTCAGGCCTGCATAGTTGCATTTATTGAAAAATAAACGCAACTATGCAGGCCTGACCCCTGGAATGAAATAATGGAGGGGGAAAATGAAGAATTTAAATATTAAATTTTTAGGGACGATACAGATTGTCACAATTGTCTTACTCATATTATCAGCACAGGTTTTTGCAGGGAATTCCTGGCTAAACAAAGGGAGCGACCTTTTAAAATCAATTGGGGGAGGGCAAAAAGTAGGCGCTCTGTCCACTGAAGAAATTGGTGCCGGGCTAAAAGAAGCTCTCAGGGTTGGGTCGGATAATGTTGTGAAACAATTGGGGACAACAGATGGGTTTAACACGGATTCAAACATCCATATCCCCTTGCCGGGAAGCCTTAATAAAGTAAAATCCATGTTAAGTAAGGTGGGCCTGTCTTCTTTGTTTGAAGATCTTGAATTAAAACTGAACAGGGCGGCAGAGGTTGCAACACCAAAGGCAAAGCAATTATTTTCAAACGCCATTAAAAGTTTGACAATGGAGGATGTGAAAGGGATCTATAACGGACCGGATGATGCGGCAACACAGTATTTTAAAGGAAAGATGTCACCGGATCTTTCCAATGAAATGAGACCTGTGATTGAAGAGAGTCTGTCCCAGGTCGGTGCGGTAAGATCCTATGACAATATGATGAAACAATACAAAAGCATTCCTTTTGTTCCGGATGTAAAAGCAGATCTTACAGATCATGTGGTTGAAAAGGGAATGGACGGTATCTTTTATTATATGGCAAAGGAAGAGGCGGCTATAAGGCAAAATCCGGTTAAGAGAACCACTGAGCTTTTAAAAAAAGTTTTTACTAAATAGTGCAATTTTTGTGGGGTCATAATCATCATTCGTGGGGTCAGGCTTGTATAGTTGCGTTTATTTTTCAATAAACGCAACTATACAAGCCTGACCCCACCGCGATGCGCAACTATGCAAGCCTGACCCCACCTACGATGGAGGTAATTTATGGATGTAACTTTTTATGGCGCAGCAGGCGAAGTGACAGGATCAATGCATCTTCTTGATACTGGTAAAGATCAAATCCTCTTTGATTGCGGTATGTTCCAGGGCAGGCGAAAAGAAAGTAAAGAAAAAAATAAAATCTTTCCCATTGACCAAAGCAAGATTACAAATATGATTCTATCCCATGCCCATATTGATCATTCAGGTCGTATTCCTGTTTTAACCGCCAATGGTTTTTCAGGCCGCATTATTACAACCCGGCCAACAGCGGATGCCCTGGATTATATGTTGATGGACAGCGGGCATATTCAGGAATCAGATGCACAATACCTGAATTATAAGTCACTCAGATCCTTTTTGCGCCAATTGGAACAAAACAATGTAAAGCAGGAGATTTCTAATAAACAAAGAAATAGTATCAAAAAAATGTTGAAAAAGAATGCTTATGAACTCAACGTTGATGTTATTCATAAGCTTCAAAAACAGTATGAACTAGATATTGTTACTCCTCTTTATACCATGAATGAGGCAAGACAATCTCTTGGCTTTATTGATGGATATCCCTTTAACTTTCCTGTGACCATTGGTGAAAATACCACGGTAAAGTTCTATGTAGCAGGTCATATCCTTGGATCAGCTTTTTCAGTTGTGACAATTAAAAGGGATGATAAAATCTTTAAGATTCTGTATACGGGTGATGTGGGAAGGTTTGGCAAACCAATATTAAAAGATCCAACCCTGACCTTTGACGAAGAAGACAGGGACATTGATCTGTTTATTACGGAAAGTACCTATGGCGATAGAGAGCATGAGCCGGTTGAAGACCTGGGATCGAGATTGAAAAAAGTTTTGAATGATACATTTGAAAGAGGGGGGTCTGTGATTATTCCTTCCTTTGCTTTTGGCAGAACTCAGGAGCTGATTTATATTCTTCATGAGCTTTATGATAAAAAAGAGGTGCCAAGACATCCAATATATGTTGACAGCCCTTTGGCATCCAATCTTACCAAAGTGTTTGGTGAGCACCCGGAAACCTATGACAAGGAAACACATCAAACATTTCTTGAAAAGGGAAAAAATCCATTTCAGTTTGATAAAATTAAGTTTGTTCAAACAGTGGAAGAATCCATGCGGTTGACCCAGGACAGCTCTTCCTCACATGTGGTGATATCAGCTTCCGGAATGTGTGAGGCAGGAAGGATACTGCACCATCTTAGATATAGGGTTCATGATTCGAAAAATACCATTCTGCTGGTGGGATATATGGCCGAAAATACATTGGGCAGGCGGATTCAGGATCTGGGTGCCCAAAGCCTTGACTCAGGGGAAAATGGAGAAGTGCCTGAAATAAAGATATTGGGAAAAACCTATCCTCTGCATGCAAAAGTTGAAAAAATAGGCGGATTCAGTGCCCATGCAGACAAGCATGAACTTGAAAAAATTATAAGTAAATCAAATCTTCGAATAAAGAAAATCGGTATTGTACATGGAGAAGAGTCTCAAAGCGCTGCCTTTGCAAAGCATCTTAAGCAAAAAGGCTATGAAACAATTATCCCTAAGCCCGGAGACAAGATAAGCTTATAAATTATTTTTTACCATTGCTTTTTTTTTTATTATGATGGTATGAACGATGTTCAGGGATTAGGTTAAAAGGGCCAGGTTAATTTTTATTCAAATGGAGGCAGGTTGGAGTTTAAAAAATATCAACTATATCCAAGAGTGTACGATGATCTGAAAAAAAGATCTACCATTGGTATCGTTTTTTACCTGACAACTGCCTGTATTGTTCTGTTCACGGACAACTATTATCTCCGCCATCCTGAATTTTCCAATCCTTTTTTATTTTCACTTTCAGGGATTTGCCTGTTAAGGTTATTTCATCTGTACTTTGCACAATGGCTACAGCCAAAATTTGAAAAATTCAATAATCATATTTTCATCTTCAGCATTGCAGTTACAGCACTAATCTGGGGGATCGGGTTTGCAAAATTTATGATCCAGGATGGAGAGCTAAGCGCAACTCTTTTAATGACGATGTGTACCATTGGCCTTTGTGCTGGAGGTGCAGTGGCATTTGTCCCGGATTTAAAATTGTCCATTTTCTTTAGTTTTTTCATGCTGGTGCCGGCCATGGGGATAATGATTTTTTATCAAATGAATATGCCCCTGGTGATTTCTCTGGGCATTTTTTTTGTTTACCTTTGTTTTATAGCTCAAAGGGGGAACAGTGAATATTGGGATGCCCTTGAAAATGAATATCTGCTGGAAGAAAAATCAATAGCCCTTGAAAAGATAAGTCGGATCGATGACCTGACAAAGATTTACAACAGGCGATATTTTGATGAGGCTCTTTCTTTTGAATGGAGCCGTTCTGTCAGGCTGCATACCCCTATATCTATTATTATGTTTGATATTGATGATTTTAAACGAATCAATGATCAGTATGGTCATCTGGCAGGGGATCAATATCTAACTGCCACAGCAAATATGATTAAAAAGGTTTTTAAACGTGAGACAGATATCGTAGCCCGTTATGGTGGTGATGAATTCATTTGTCTCATACCCAACACACCTCTGGAAAATGTCTGTATGATGGCTGAAACAGTTCGGTTAGAGATAGAGGCATTCCATTTGGAATTTGAAGGTCAAACCATTCAGGCCAGTATCAGCTCCGGAGCTGCAATCTGTGTTCCCGGTCCAAAGGAAAATTCCAACTCCTTGATTTCAAAAGCAGATAAAGCTCTTTATAATTCCAAAACAAACGGTCGGAATAAAGTGACAGGAAATAGCTGATTTCGTATTTTTTCTTTGCAAGCATCCATATAGAATGAACTATCAAACACTATTTACCAAAAGGACACGAAGAATATAATTGGACACAAATAATTTGTCTGACAAAATAGTATGGTCAACATGCAATGTAAACTGCGGTAGCAGGTGTCCTGTAAGACTGCATGTGAAAAATGGCATAGTTGTAAGGGTAGAGAGCGATCATACCAAGGAAGATGCCTTAGGAACCCAGCAGATTCGGGCATGTCTTCGAGGCAGAGGACTCAGGAAGTGGATCTATTCTCCTGAAAGGCTCTTATACCCTATGAAGCGGATCGGCAAAAGGGGTGAAGGTAAATTTGCGCGCATCTCCTGGAGTGCAGCCTTTGATTTAATCGCTTCCAAGCTCAAATATATAATTGATAAATACGGCAATGAAGCGATTTATCGCAACTATGGGACAGGGAATCTGGGAGGCGTTGTCTCTCACTACAACCAGATTGAAAAGCTGATGAATGTTTTGGGTGGCAAACTCAATTATCATAATTCATACAGTACTGCACAAATTTTTCAAGCCATGACTTATCTTTATGGTAAAACCGACACTGGAAATTATATCAGCGATATTGTTAACAGCAAGCTGGTTGTGCTGTTTGGGAACAATGCAGCTGAAACCCGGATGAGCGGTGGTGGAATAGTAAGAGATCTGGTATTAGCCAAAAAACAGAGCAAGGCAAAAGTCATTGTAATAGATCCATTATATACAGACACTGCAGCAGGATTTGCCGATGAATGGATACCATTGAGACCCGGTACTGATGCAGCCCTGGCAGCTGGGATTGCCCACGTGCTGATCATGAACGATATGGTGGATATAGATTTTTTGAATCGCTATACCCTGGGATATGATAAATCAACCATGCCAAAAGACATCCCCAAAGGTAATAGTTATAAAGACTATATCCTGGGTTTTGGAGAGGACACAACACCAAAGACTCCTGAATGGGCCGCTGCCATCACTGGCATCCCTGCCAAACGGATAGTAAAGCTGGCTTATGAAATAGGTTCCATTAAGCCTGTATACATAGCCCAGGGGTGGGGGCCCCAGCGTCATGCCAATGGCGAACAGACAGCAAGAGCCATCTGCATGCTGCCGATTCTGACAGGAAATGTGGGTATAAAGGGTGGCAACAGCGGAGATCGTGAAGCCTCCTTTGGCATTGACTGGCCAACAATTGCTGTAGGTGAAAATCCTGTTAAGACATCTATACCCTGTTTTCTATGGACAAAGGCCATTGAAAATCCCACTGATTTTACAGCCTTGAACAGCGGACTTCAGGGTAAAAAGAAACTGGAAGTACCCATTAAATTTCTTTGGTGTTTTGCAAGCAATGCGCTCATTAATCAACATTCTGACATTAATCGTACCCACGCCATCCTCCAGGATGAATCCAAGTGTGAAATGATCGTTTTGATAGAGAATGTGATGTCCACAAGTGCAAAGTATGCCGATATCCTACTCCCTGGAACAAGCAGTTTTGAAGAACGGGATCTGGCCTATCAGGGGTATGCAGTAGAAATGGGTGCACTCATGATAAGGGAAAAGGCCATTGAACCCATGGGTGAATGCCGGACCATATTTGATATCTGTGCAGGGGTTGCACGAAAAATGGGCAAAGAAAAAGATTTTTCAAATGGGTTGGATCATGACCAATGGGTCGAAGAAATGTATCATCAATGCCGCAAAATAAAACCCCAACTGCCGGAAGATTTTTCAAAGGCTCTTGAAAAAGGCCTGTACAAATGGCCTCGAAGCGGTAAGTCTTTTGTTGGCCTTGCATCCTTTAGAAAAAATCCTGAAAAATATCCTTTGAATACACCATCCGGTAAAATAGAAATTTTTTCCAGGCTTCTTTGGCAAATGGCTCAAACATGGCAATTGCCTGAGGGAGATTCTATCCGTGCCTTGCCTGAATATCATCCCACCTGGGGTATTCCCGGTATTCCCGGCAAAACAGATGAGGCCTTGTATCCCCTCCAATTAGTGGGGCATCATTTTAAGCAACGTACCCATTCGACCTATGGAAACAATGAATGGCTTAATGAGGCATCACCCCAGACGCTCTGGATAAATTCTCTGGACGCAAAACCCCGTGGCATTGAGCATGGCGATCTTGTAAAAGTCTTCAATGATATGGGTGCTACCCTTGTCCGTGCCAAGGTTACTCCCCGCATAATGCCAGGGGTGCTGTCTTTGCCCCAGGGGGCATGGTATAAACCGGATAAGGAAGGGATTGATCAAGGTGGTTGCATCAATACACTGACAAGTCAACGACCTAGTCCCATTGCAAAAGGCAACCCCCAGCACACCAATCTTGTACAGGTGGTCAAGGAAAAATAAAATGTAACTATTCAGCTCTTATGTTTGAAACCGCCCTATCTGATGGATATTTGTTTCGATGCTAAACGCTTAACCTCCTGCAAATATCCATCAGACAGGGCTTTGAGATAAAGTCTTTTAACGGGCTAAACAATTACAATAAATTAAGGAAAAACAAAATAATGATTAAAACCCCGGCCTTTTTTATTGATATGCAGATCTGTACAGGTTGCAAAACCTGCATGGTAGCCTGTAAAGATAAAAATGATCTGGATTCCGGCTTAAGATGGCGCAGGGTGTATGAGTTTTGTGGTGGAGACTGGGTTGTAAGATCTAATGGAACGTTTACCCAGGATATTTTTGCATATTATATTTCCATGGGCTGTAACCACTGCCAGGATCCTGTCTGCGTTAACGTATGCCCAAGTTGTGCAATGCATAAGGACGCGTCTGGTATTGTTTTGATAGATTCAAAAAAATGTGTGGGGTGCCGCTATTGTGAGTGGGTCTGTCCATATTCAGCCCCTCAATTTGATTATACAAATGGTATCATGACCAAATGCGATTTCTGTCAATCCCAAATTCAGGAAGGCAGGGAACCTTGCTGTGTGGAGGCCTGTCCCACCCATGCCCTTTTATTTGGTGACTATGACGAATTGATAGCGCTTCATGGCAAAAAAGGCATTATCGCCCCTCTGCCATCACCTGAAATCACTTGCCCAAACCTGGTAATCGTGCCCCCCAAACAAGATAAATTACCGGACTATAACAAAGGATTGATTCAAAATCCGGAAGAGGTGAAGGATGAATAATTTAAGCCTTATCATTTTTACAATATTGATTCAAACCTCTGTGGGAATTTTCTCGACAACCCTATTTAATATCTGGATAAACAAAAAAGAAATGATAGATATTTCCTTGATCATTTTATCAACATGCCTGGGATTGATTATCTTAGGTTTGATATCAGCAATGGTTCATTTAGGAAATCCCAGAAACGCACCTTATGCAGTATCAAATATTACCCATTCCTGGCTTAGCCGGGAAATTGTCACAATAAATCTATTTGCAGTGAGTATTGTGCTGTTATGGATAGTTACATTTGCAGATTTTCAAAAAGGACTTTTCCTTATTGAGACAGTTTCTTTAATCCTCGGGATATCAACTATTTTTACGATGAGCCGGGTCTATAGATTAAAGGTCGTACCTGTCTGGGACTCTATTGCCACACCAATGGATTTTTTTGGAACGGCTTTGTTAGCCGGTTCTGTTGCATCGGCTGTATTAAATTGGGTAATTTCAGATAAAGTTTATTCACCCTGTTTGACCTTTTTGATATTTTCAGGTTTTGGATTGTGTTTAAAAATTGCTTCCATATTTACTACAATATCAATACAACACAGTTCAAAAACTCTGTTCTGGTATGCATCCCTGCGAAATAAATTCAAAGGTCAAACGTTAGCACATGTTTTTCGAGCAGGCGTATATATAACCGGGGTGGCTTTATTTGCAGCCGCAAATATTGGCTTGACGGATCAATCCACAATTTTTTTGCTGATCTCTTTTTGTATTATCACGTTAACTGAAATCTGGAATCGTTTTTGTTTTTATGATTCTTTTTGCCGATTGGGGCTGTAAGGTAATTGCTGATTTCATTTGCGGTCCTTAGCATTATTTATGTTGACCTTAAAGCCCATGAATTAAATTTGAATAATGCATTTGTATAAAAAAGGTAAACCATGAAAATAGAAAAGTCACATAAGATTGGTTTTTTTGATATCGATTCTCAGTTTAAATTAAGGGTTCAGTCTGCTGCCCGGTTTTTTCAGGAAATGGCAACCCTGCATTCAACAAAAATCGGAGCCGGGTCGGATGTATTGTTTGAAAAAGGGGTGATATGGTTTTTACATCGTTTGGAAATCGAGTTTTTCAGATACCCATCTCTTGGCGAGGACATTAAGGTTAGCACCTGGTCAAGGGGGTTTAAAAGGTTTAAAGGATTCAGGGAGTATCATATACATTCATCTCTGGGTGATATTGCAAGGGGATCAAGTGTCTGGCTTTTTTTTGATTTCAAGCGAAAGAGGATTTCAAAAGTACCTGTTCAGATTTCAGATCTTTATGAAATTGAACATGAGAAATGGTTTAACAAGGAAATTAATGACTGGCAGCCCTGCGGAAAGATTGATCCTGACCAACAAATGGATATCAGCCTGAGATATTCTGACTTTGATATGAACGGTCATGTGAACAATACAATTTACCTGGGATTTTTAGAAACGCTGTACCATAAAACCATAAACAGCAATTCAAAACCGATCAAGAATATTAAAATCAGGTTTAACCGTGAAATCGGCAGTGGCAAAGACAATATTAGAGCAGGCTGGTACAAGGCGAATGGTGTGTATCAATGCAATATATTTGATGATTCAACCCTGTATGCTGATGCAGAAATCATTCCCATGTATTGATAAGCTGGATTGAAAAGCAAATTTAGCAAAGGAGTAAAACATGGGGCAAAGATTTAAGATTTTGGTAAAAGATTTGAGCAAAAAATATCCCCTGGGTCTGTTTGACTTTGAAGATACATCAAAACTGGAACCTTTAGACAGCATTATTGGTCAGAAGCGAGCTGTTGAAGCCATTGATTTTGGGTTGAATATGAAGGGTCCGGAATACAATATTTTTGTGACAGGCCTGGAAGGCACAGGTAAATCAACCATTATCAACAAGCTCGTTTGCGAGCATGCTAAAAACCATGAAACATCAGAAGACCTTTGCCTGGTAAATAATTTTGAAGATGAGTATTGTCCGGTTGTAATTGAAATGCCTGCAGGTTCGGCCGTCTATTTCAGTCAAAGCATGATCCGGTTTATTGAAGTACTAAAGACCAAAATTCTTGAAATTTTTGAAACATCATCTTTTCGGGATGATCAGACAAAAATTAACAAAGAATATTCAAACCGACAAAAAGAGTTGTTTGAGACTGTTGAACATCTTGCTAAAAGCAAAGGGTTATTAATCGTCAGGATTGAAGGCGATTATAAGGTTGTCCCGGTCTTAGAAGGCCAGCCCATGTCCAATGAAGAGTATCTATCCCTTGATGAGGCAGCACGACAACAAATTGATGCTAAAGCTGTGCCCATTGAAGAAAAACTTGCCCAAGCTGTTTTGGAAATAAATAGGCTTGGGGATGAAATAAAGATTGTTTTAAAAGAACTTATAGCCTCAATAACAGAACAGCTTATTTCAGAACAGATTGATCCTGTAAGATATTATTTCAGAGACTGCAAAGATATTCAAACATATCTGAAAAAGGTTAAAGAGGATATTATTGATAATATTGCAATGTTCCTTGGGGTTAAAAACCATGAGGATGATGAAGGCAAAAAGTTTTTGGAAATGACAGGTTCTCTTATGAAAAGATATCAGGTTAATGTCCTGGTGGATCGAAGACGGGACAAAGGTGCACCCGTTGTATTTGAGCCAAATCCAAGCTTTCAGAATCTTTTTGGTAAAATTGAAAAAAAACCGGTTATGGGAGCATTTGCAACTGATTTTACCATGGTTCAGGCCGGTTCTCTGTTAAAAGCCAATAAAGGCTATCTTATCCTGAATATTGAACCGCTTTTAATGAATCCTTCAGTGTGGGAATCTTTAAAAAGAACGCTTAAGGACTCTTTGCTTCGTATTGAAGATATGCCTGACCAGGCAGATTACGGCATGCCTTCATTAAAGCCTGCTCCCATACCATTAAAGGTTAAAGTAATCCTTGTGGGAGGGTATGAACCCTTTCGAATTTTGCAGAGCACTGATTTAAGATTTAACAAGATATTTAAGGTCAGAGCGGATTTTGATTATGAGACCGGACAAACCAATGAGAATATTTACAATTATGCCAGGTTTATTGCCCATGTCTGCAAAGAAGAAAATCTCTTAAGTTTTTCCCCGGATGGTGTGTGGGCTGTTATTGAATATGGAAGCAGGATGGTTGCCGACAGGCAAAAACTCTCCCTTAGATTTGGTCAGATATTAGGTGTTTTAAAAGAAGCTGATTATTGGGCAAAAAAAGATAATGCTCCTGTGGTTTCTAAAGAATATGTGATCCAGGCACAAAGCCAGCACAGGTTTCGTCATAACCTTTACGAAGAAAAAATTTTAGAGCAGTTTGATGATCTTTCTGTTCTTCTTGACGTAAAAGGTCAGGTTACAGGCCAGGTGAATGCTCTTGCCGTTTATGATATGGGTGAAATCTCTTTTGGAAGACCAACAAGGATAACAGCAGAATCCTATATGGGTACTCCAGGGATCGTTAATGTTGAACATGAATCTGATCTTTCGGGTCAGACCCATGATAAAGGGGTGATGATTATAGCCGGTTTTCTTGGCAGAATGTTTGCACAAAATTATCCCCTAAGTGTTAGTATCAGTATTACTTTTGAGCAAAGCTATGATGGGATTGACGGTGACAGCGCTTCTTCTACAGAGTTGTATGCAGTGCTTTCAAGTCTTTCTGACATCCCCATTCGTCAGGAAATAGCTGTAACTGGCTCTGTAAATCAAAAGGGTGAAATCCAGGCTATTGGCGGTGTAAATGAAAAAATTGAAGGTTTTTATGATATATGTGTCAAAAAAGGGCTCACCAAAACCCAGGGGGTCATGATTCCCTCTTCAAATGTGAAAAATCTTGTTTTAAGACGTGATGTGCTCAAGGCCATAGAGAAAAAACAATTCCATATTTATAAGGTTGGCACAATTGAAGAGGGGATCCAAGTTCTTACAGGGGTCAGTGCAGGGCAACCCGATTCAAACTTTTCTTATCCTGAAAATACTGTTTTTGGTAAGACTCAGGAAAAACTGAAAAAATACCATAAGTTATCCATGCAATATGGGAAATAAATGGCTTGTTAATTGTTTTGCATTTTGTTAATGGAAAAGCACTTTTGTTGACATGACAATTATAGAGTAAATAGTCCTTGACCGGAGGAGTTGTTTTATGGGCCAAAAAAAACCATTGATCCTGGCTGTGGATGATAATCCTCAGAATCTTCAATTCCTGGGCAAACTGCTTTCGGATAACGGGTATGAAGTGGGTATGGCCCAAAATGGGCAGCAGGCTTTGAATTTTGTAAAAAAAAATAACCCTGATCTTATTTTGCTGGATATCATGATGCCGGATATGGATGGGTATGAAGTGTGCGAACGAATAAAAAAAGATTTTTTTTCTCAACAAATCCCAATTATTTTTCTTACAGCAATGACGGGGTCACAAGATATTATAAAAGGGTTTGACAAAGGGGGTGTGGATTATGTCACCAAACCTTTTAACTCCGCTGAATTGCTGGCAAGAATAAAAACCCATATTGAAATCAGAATACTAAGGGGACTTCTTCCCATGTGTTCCAAGTGTAAGAAAATAAGAGATGATGAAGGGTTTTGGAAACAGGTGGATTCATACATTGAGGAACATTCCCAGGTTATATTCGCCCAGGGCATCTGTCCTGATTGTCTAACAAATCTTTACGGGGATAAAGACTGGTTTAGAAAATAAAAAATAAGGCAACCCTATATTGCTTTTTTAAAGAGATTGCTTTTTTAAAGGATTGCCTTATCTTAACGACATAGTGTGTACCGGGAATTTACAGTTTCAGGTTCAATACTAAATATAAAAATTAATAAAACCATTGGGAGTATATATGAGCAAAGTAATAGCAATGTCCGGCAAGGGTGGAGTAGGGAAAACAACGGTTTCAGCACTTGTAATGAGATATTTTACAAAACGCAAAAATGACCCGCTTCTTGCCATAGATGCAGATCCGAATAGTAATCTGGGGGAAACCCTGGGGCTTAATATTGAAAAAACAGTAGGTGATATCCGTGAAAATTTTATGAAAGATCCCCAGGGTGTTCCCTCTGGTATGGATAAAATGCTGTATCTTGAAATGCTCATGAACCAGGTATTAATAGAGGAGAAAGCCTTTGATCTTCTGGTCATGGGCCGTCAGGAAGGTCAGGGATGTTATTGCATGGTCAATAATATTCTTAATCGGTTTGCCGAAGAACTGGAAAGCAATTATAAGTATCTTCTCGTGGATAATGAAGCCGGGATGGAGCATTTAAGCCGCCGAACAAGTGGGAAAGTGGATATTCTTCTCATGGTCACAGACTATGCCCTAAGGGGTTTGAGGGCTGTTGGAAGAATTAATGAAATGCTGGGTGAACTCAAGCTGGATGTAAAGCATAAGGGTTTGATTGTTAATAGGGCACCAAAAAACTTAAGCAAAGCCTTTTTAGATGAGGTAGAAAGTATTGGAGTCCCAATATTGTGCACAATACCGGATGACAATAATCTTCTTGAGTTTGACATGGAAAGAAGATCTCTTATTGAACTGGAAGATGATTCTCCGGCAGTTGTAGCCATAGATCAGATGATGGAAAAGGTCAAAGGAATATTGGGTTAAGTATGGGGTATGTATTTGATTTTAAAGATGCAGGATTATATGATGCCGGGTTTGACCAGGCAAAAAACAGGTATTGTCTGGATCTTGAAATTAAATTATTGATGGATTTTTTGTCCCTGCATAAAGGACAGAGAATCCTTGATATAGGCTGCGGAACCGGAATCAGCCTTGAACCCCTGTTGGACAAAGGGTTAAATCTGACAGGGTTGGACCCGTCCCAGTATATGCTGGACATTGCATCAAAAAGGTTTGACACAAAGGTTGATCTTCACCGGGGTGTGGCTGAGGATCTTCCCTTTGATGACAATTCCTTTGATTCTGCATTTTTTTTTACAAGCCTTGAGTTTTCCGACCGTCCTGCCAAAGCAATTGAAGAAGCATGCAGGGTTGCAAAAGATTCAGTTGTTCTATGTGTTTTAAATCGACATGCGCCATTAAATCTGGTTCGTCGGTTTAAAAGTTTTTTTGTGCCCAATATTTATACCCATGCCCATTTTTTCAGTATCTGGGAACTTAAACAGATTTTGTATGCCATTCTGGGACATGTTCCTGTGAAATGGAAGACAACTCTGCAATTTCCTTTTCCTGCGGAAAGATAGCCGGATTTGTGGAAAACTTTCAAATTGTTCAAAAATCATTTTTTGGGACTCTCATCGTCATGAGGATCAAACCTGTACCCAAATTTAGAACCAAACCATTATTGTTGGAGCTTAGAAAGCAAAAAGGTTATAATCCTGCATCTGGATTGGCCACACGAATGAGGCAGTAAAAATGGAAACCCTGATATATAAGAAATTAAAAAAAAAGACAGTAAAATGTCAAATCTGTAATCATTTCTGCGTTATTAAAGAAGGGGAAAAAGGAATCTGCTCGGTTCGTGAAAATCAAGGGGGCAAGCTTTATTCCCTTGTATATTCAAAATTGATTGCAACCAGCGTAGACCCCATAGAAAAAAAGCCTTTGTTCCATTTAAAGCCGGGATCATTTTCTTATTCCATTGCCACTGTAGGGTGTAATTTTAAATGCGCTTTTTGTCAAAATTCCAATATTGCCCAGATGCCACAAGATCACAGCGGGATGATCCAGGGAAAAAATTTATCTCCGGAATCTATAGTCAAAAAAGCAATAAAAACGGGTTGCAAAAGCATTTCATATACATATACAGAACCCACCATTTTTTTTGAACTGGCCCTTGAAACAGCCAGACTTGCTAAAAAGGAAGGACTTTTAAATATTTTTGTCACCAATGGTTACATGAGCAAAGAGGTTCTTGAAAACCTTTCCCCTTATCTTGATGCAGCCAATGTGGATTTGAAAGCATTTAATGACAGGTTTTATCAGACCTATTGCAAGGCAAGGCTTGAACCGGTTAAGAAAAACATTAAAATGATGAAAGATATGGGAATCCTGGTGGAAATAACCACCCTTCTTATCCCCGGCTTGAATGATGATGAAAATGAAATTTGTGCAATGGCAGACTATATTGCCAATGATCTGGGCAGGCAAACACCCTGGCATATTTCAAGATTTCATCCCAGTTATAATATGAAGGACAGATCTGCAACCCCTGTTTTATCTCTGGAAAAGGCCTATGAAGCAGGTAAGGCATCCGGCCTTTTTTATGTTTATATCGGGAATGTTCCAGGCCAGTCCTGGGAAAATACGTATTGCCATTCCTGTAATGAACTTTTAGTGAAAAGATATGGTTATCAGGTGGAAAATTATATGCCTGAAGGTGGCAAATGCCCTGAATGTAATGCCATTGCATATGGAATATATTGAGATATGAGTATGGAGATAAATAGGGTCGGTTTAATCACCCTTTTGAAAAATAAGATACGGGTTTACGGGAAGATGATTAAGTTTTCCCATACCATTTTTGCCCTGCCTTTTGCATTGTCTGCAGTAGTAATGGCATGGGAAAATCATTCACTTTTTTTGTCGGATTTTTTCTGGATACTAACGGCCATGGTGGGAGCAAGATCCGCTGCTATGGGATTTAACCGGATTGTGGATGCAGATATAGATCTTAAAAATGAGCGGACAGCCATAAGGGAAATTCCTTCAGGATTATTGTCAAAAAAGGAAGCTTTTTTCTTTGTCATACTATCTTGCGTGGTCTTTGTTTTCAGTGCAGCAATGTTGTCGCGTCTTTGTTTAATACTGTCCATTCCCGTATTAATTTTTTTATTGTTTTATTCCTATACCAAGCGGTTTACAAAATATTGTCATATTTATCTTGGATTTGCCATCAGTCTTGCCCCCATAGGCGCATGGGTGGCTATTACCGGGACTCTTGAATGGAGTATTATTTTTTTAAGTTTTTCTCTTATGACGTATATTGCAGGTTTTGATATCCTCTATGCATGCCAGGACATTGATTTTGATCAAAGCCAGGGTCTTTTTTCTTTGCCTTCAAAAATTGGACCCAAAAAAGCTATGCAAATTTCTTCGGTGCTCCATGTGGCCACCTTTGTTTTTTTGTTTGTCATGTATCTTTCCTTTGATATGCACCCTGTTTTCCTTTTGTTTTTAGGGATCATAGGACTCCTTTTGATAGCAGAGCATAAATTGGTGACACCTGATAATTTAAAACATATTAATATTGCATTTTTCCACGTGAATTCAGTCATTTCAGTTCTTCTTTTTATGGGCGTGCTGATACAGGGCTTTTTTTGATGAAAAATAAAAATCCTGTATTTTATCTCATCAGATCATCTATCCATTTTATCTTGGGCTTTTTATCATGAAGGAAATATTGAGTCATCTAAAAGATAAAAAAAGTCTTTGGTTTATTATTGATACCCTTAAGAAAAATGGATTCCAGGCCTATATTGCAGGGGGTGCAGTAAGGGATATCCTTTTGCATAAAAAACCAGAGGATATTGATATCCTGACCCATGCATCAATTTTAGAGTTAAGATCCATTTTTCAGGGGCAAAAATTTAAAACCATGGGGAAAGCGTTTCCCATTTGCATGGTAAACGGCATTGAAATCTCTTCTGGTCGGGCAAAATTTGATCTGAAAAATTTTCCTGAATCAGATCTGGCCCAAAGAGATTTTACAATCAATTCAATGGCCTTTGACCCAATATCAAAAAAAATTATTGATCCCTTTAATGGGAAAAAAGATCTTGAAGATGCCGTAATAAGATTTACAAAAGATCCTGAAAAAAGAATTGTTGAAGATCCTGCCAGAATGATAAGGGCCTGCAGGTTTGCAGCCTTGATAAACGGATCTTTTTCTCTTTCTTCCCTTGAGCTTATTCTTGCCTGCAAGGATAAGCTTGAACCATTGGTTGCAAAAGAAAGAATCCTTGGTGAAATTATAAAGGCAATGAGATTAAAAAGGCCTTCCCTGTTTTTTAAGGCATTAAAAAAGACAGGGCTGTTGTCTAAAATTTTTCCAAGCCTTGATCGATGCCATGACCTGGAAGGCGGTCCTCATCATGGTGAGACTGTTTTTGAGCATTGCATGATAGTAGGAGATGCCCTGCCAAAAAACCTTCCTGTTTTAAGGCTTGCAGGATTTTTACATGATGTGGGCAAATTTGATGCTGCAAAAAAAACTGCTGGCAAATTGACATTTTTAGGTCATGAAAATGAGACTAAGGCTTTGACCCATGATCTTGCAAGATTAAGGTTTTCAGTTAAAGATATCACCTATATCTTGTCTTTGATTAAACTCCATATGAGACCTTTGACCGAAAAGACCACTCCGAAAGCTGTTAGAAAACTTCTCTGGGCCCTGAATGAATCAGGAAAATCAGGACTTGATTACCGGGATTTCATGCGCATGAGGATCGCAGACAAAAAAGGTAATTTGTCTAAAAGTCCCTATACGATTTCCCAAATTCGGTTCAGGTTGGAAAAACTGTTTGCCCAGATGACCGAGCAAACCGCTTTTCAGATGAAACATCTTAAGATCACGGGTGCTGATATTATTCAAATCCTGGGGATTGCACCCGGGCCTGATGTAGGTAAAATAAAGCAAAAGCTGTTTGAAAT
>Ga0233437_1002141_pt1 | contig 31510 bp, 13 predicted proteins | sample SI_122_August201_FD_182714 | JGI IMG/M metagenome (GOLD analysis project Ga0233437, IMG submission 182714) | Seawater microbial communities from Saanich Inlet, British Columbia, Canada - SI_122_August2016_200_MG | ecosystem: Environmental > Aquatic > Marine > Inlet | place: Canada: British... | reverse complement strand
TTATCTTAACAGGCTCACCAAGCTTTTCGATTTTCACATTTTTGTCATATCTAATGCCTATATTATAGCCTGACTTCAATTTCAATACTAAACAATCACAATCTCCCCCAGCCTTAGGCATAATAACTCCTTTCTTACCATTTACAAAAACAGCACAACCAGGAACAATATCCTTCTTTTTCAAAGCAGCTTTCAATTTCTTAGAATAATTGCTATTGTCCATGACATATTGTTAGCAAGAGCGAATATAAAAGTTGGGGAAACATCCCAATTACATATTCGTGGTCACTAACTCTATTTATCTCAATCCTTTAACAACAATCCCTCGCTTAGGAACTCCTTCCAAACGCTTATACCTACAATCAGGACAAGTTATCCATTTTGTAAGTCGATTCTTTATTGTCAAAAGCGAACCACCACATCTAGGGCAAGGATCTGTTATATCTATTTTATTTCTAATATTGTTTCTAGTATTCTGTATAGCCATAAAACTCACTGTATTCTATTGAACCCGAAAACATTTATGCTAGTATTTACAAGCAAAGCAAGCTATAGATCAGTAAAAGAAATACTAAAGAACTCAATTTTTGCTAAAGCTTTTTGAACAAATATAACCAATAAAAAGGTTTATGCTAAATGTATCTCCAATACATCCTTATCACTCAATATATACTCTTCACCAACTCTTTCTCCAGCATGCTTGACAGAATCTCCCCACACCCTAGCAAACTTAAAAAACTTAACAAAATCTTTGTGAACATTATTAGCAGCTTCTTCAACTGTTGATCCACAAGGCAATACCAGCGCCTTCCCAACTGGTTTTTTCCCAGGCTCCTTACAATAAATCCTAATAAGACCCAGCATTCCCCATATTTTTTTCTTCACATCTTCAGGATCCCAACCACTATCAATTTCTATCATTGGTTTCCGTATGCGGAACCCAGATATCATTTCTCTTAACTCAGGCAAATCATCTTTATTCTTGTAAACCAAAGCAATACCATCACAATTCTGAGCAATATTCATATGAATTGGGTGAAAAGTAGAAGGAATTTCCACCAATTGAATCTTAACACCAGTCCATTCCATACTCCCAATAACCGGCTTAGTGGTTGTATACGGCCGAGCAGCTATTTTCGGCTTAGCATTTGTCAGTTTTGACAAAAGAGTAGATTTACCAGATTGCGTCAGCCCAACCAAAGAAACCTGCGCATCCCCCTCTTTTGGAATAGTTGTCACCCGCCTAGCAGCTTTCCCACCAGTCTGTTTTTTCAACTTAGCAAGTTTACTTTTAATCTCTGCCCTCATTGTATCGCAGCCCTTGTGGGTAGGACAAGTAGAAAGCATCTCTTCCAATCCAGCTATCTTCTCCTCTCTAGTAACAGCTGCAGCAAATCTCCCCTGTGCTTTTATGAAATCAATGGTAACATTTGTTGGCATAATAATAACCTACAATATCAACTGCAAATAAGGTATATAAAATACCGATTACAAAACAGCTATACAAAATATAAACAATGACAAACTAATAAAGAAAACTGCTTAGTGCCTCAAAGTTTCAAAAGATCTTCAATCTTCTTCCTAACCCTACCAACCCGCTTACCAACATTCAACTTAGGAAGTTTTACTTTCGGTGTTTTAATTTTTGGCATCTTCGGTTTCTTAACTTTTGGCAATTTAAATTTAGGAAGCTTAATTTTCGGTTTCTTAACCTTTGGAAGCTTGAATTTAGGAACCTTAACCTTTGGCAATTTAAATTTAGGAACTTTAACTTTCGGTTTCTTGATCTTTGGAAGCTTGAATTTAGGAACCTTAACTTTTGGCAATTTCATCTTTGGCATTTTTGGTGCTTTGAATTTAGGAACATCAAATCGTGGCTTATCTTCAACCACATCATCAACAACCATTTTATTCCTTTTCTGTTTCAAAGGTTTAGGCATTTTCATTTTAGGAACCTTAACTTTTGGCAATTTAAATTTAGGAAGCTTAATTTTCAGTTTCTTGATCTTTGGCAATTTAAATTTAGGAACCTTAATTTTCGGTTTCTTAATCTTTGGAAGCTTGAATTTAGGAAGCTTAATTTTTGGCAATCTAAATTTAGGAAGCTTAATTTTCAGTTTCTTAACTTTTGGAAGTTTAAATTTAGGAAGCTTAATTTTCAGTTTCTTAACTTTTGGAAGTTTAAATTTAGGAAGTTTAACTTTCGGTTTCTTGATCTTTGGAAGTTTAAATTTAGGAACCTTAACTTTCGGAACATTAAATCTCGGTAATTTCATTATTGGAAACTTTAATGATTTTGAAAGTGACGGTCCAATTGTAGATCTTCTCTCCTCTACCCTACGACCCTCTTTGATAATAACCTTTTCTCTATAAATTCTCCTATCAGACTGTGGTCTCAGCATACTAATCGTATACAATAAAACAACTGTAACCATTATTATCAAAAACACTGAAAAAATCCCAAACAAACAAAAACTATTATTCATACAAACAGAAATTGCATTTACATCACCACCAATCACACCATACTGTGAAACCTGTACAAGATAAGTTGAAACGCCAATACTCTGACCATAAACTGATTTAGCAGTAAAAACATATAACCCATGATCTATTGTTGATGGAAGTGTAATGACTTTATTAAATTCAGTTTGAGAAGAAACAACAACACTCTCAGTTTCAGTTAAAATTTCATTCCCACTCATATCCAAAAGTGTGTATTCCATTCTAACACTTGTTGGATTTGCACCCATCTGCATATCAAAAATCTTTACTGAAAAATCTATCTCGTCCCCAGGATTCAAAGTATCTAATAGTTTAGCATTTAAATTAGTATCAAAAAATACATAATCACTTTCAACCTCTATTATAACAGGTATCTCAATACTTTCATCTGAATCAACAACAATTTTACCAACATAAACACCTGGTCGTTGATTTGATGCAGCAGCTATGTTTAAATCAATTTTTTTACTAGCACCAGAATTCAAAACAAAACCATCTGATTCAGAAAACGAAACAAGATCATTTATATTACCAGAAACTTCAAAAGAAAAATCAAGATCATTGCCCCATATATTTTTCACTCTCAAAATTTTACTAACTTCTTGTCCGGGATGTAATAATAATTTGATTAATGTCTGATCAACAGTAAATTTTTCCATCCTATTTACTACTCCAGACGAGTTCTCATTGGATTGAAAACCCCAGAAAAATACAAAAGCAACTAATAAAACAACTACCAATATGAACATTGCTCTATAAGTGATACCTTTACTACTTTCCATACATATGATATTGAAAAACGGTCTTATAAAGGTTTCTATTGAATCATCCAGCCAATTTTTATTTATATTATCCAAATTAAAAAAGAAAACACTCCAAAATTAAAATAAAAATCGAGATTTTAGGCTATTATTTCTTAAATCTTTTAATGGTTTCCATGATCAAATATGCCATCACAGGAACAGTCAAAATCATAATCAAAATCATTATATTATTGACATCCTCAGCCTCCTCTGAAGGAGCTTCTGCACCAACAACAAACAATGCTGAAGAAGTAGCAAAGGCATTTTCATACAAAACATCAATATTTACCACATATGAACCAGCTGATAAATCAACAGGTACTGGAATTTCTTTTTCATATGATTTTTGCTCATCAACAGCAAATGTCTCAGATTCGGTATATATTATATTATTATCCAGATCTCTAATCGTATACTTAACTATTGCATCCACTATCCTTTCTCTTGGTCCAACTGGAAGAAGTGTAATATGTGTCTTTAGAATATCACCAGCTTCAACAACCTTAAAATCAGGGGCAATATCAATCTTAGAGTCGAAAATAACCCGTTCAGATTCTACTTCCACAACTATAGGCAAAGTAATTGTTTTAATATCTGATTTGAATTTCAACTTACCTGCACTTGTTCCTAGCTGATTTCCAGCTAAAACTGTTATTTTATATGTAACTGATTTTCCAGCATAAACTTTGAAAGTATTTTGAGTAACTCTAACATGTCCATTTGCTTCAGACACATCTACTTCTACCTCAGTATCAGTCTCACTATCTGTCTTTAAAGTAAGTTCATACACTTTGAAACCTTTTCTTGGCAATGGCACAATCAATTCATCTGGATCAACTGTAAACTGTCCTGGATATTCTGGTACATATCCTCCACTACTTGAAGAACTACCCGAACTCACAACTTCAGCAACAGGATCAGCTACTATAATTCTAGTAGTTGAATTTGTTTTTGAAGTGTTCGCAGTTCCATCACCACACCAAGTTTCTGCAATCCAAGATTCCCCAGTAGTTGTATTCCCAGCTAAAGCAACTGTCAAACTCGTATCAGTAGCATTTGTTGCTGATCCAGAACCAGCTAAGCTAGCCTGAACAACCCCATCATTATACAAATCCCAATAAGCTGTTATTGAATTTACATCACTATCATCAGTATCATAACAATTCACAGTTATTGTCAAATCCTGTGAAACTTGCGGACTTGCTGGATACATTTCCACGCTTGACAAAACAGGATCTTGGTTCCATCCACTCACTGCCCAAGTAGCCCCAGAAATTATCACATCTAACCAATTATCTGAACTTGGTATATTATCTGCTATCTGTGAATCATTAAAGTATGACAAAGTAGATGTCAGTGTAGAATCGCCTGCCAATGTTACAAACCCACTTGGACTTTTATAATATTGAACAGCTGAATCAGTGTGATTTGCATTATAAGTCAGGTTTCCAGTTGAAGTTACATTCATCTGTGTATAATTTGCCTCTCCATCAAGTGTCAAGTTTCCGCTTACAGTAACATTATTGAAATCAGTCTCATTTGTTACATAAGCATCACTCCCACTGAACAAAACAATTCCAGAATTGTTTGTGAAAGTTCCTATTCTGCTTAAGTTACCTGAAAGCGTCGTCGTCCCACTTGTAGCTTCATAAGTTCCGCCAGAATTGATTGTTAGAGAACCGAAATAATAATCACCTGTAGAAGGTCTAAAACTAACATTGCCCAAAGTAGTACCTGTATATACCGTTACATCTCCAGATACATTCAATGTTGAAGTTGTAACATACTGTGAAAAATGAGTATATACATCCAAATCATTTTCAATATGTTGTGGTGTATCCGTGTAAGTAGTTTTACTATTTGTAGTAGAATTTATAATTAAATTATAAAATCGGTTTGTACCTATTCGGACTCTTCTATTGTAGCCAGATGAAATCAGAACCGTTCCATTATTATGTATAAATATTCCTGAAAATCCAAGAAATGTATAATCTCCCCCATCATGATATGTTATCTCTGTCGTCCCACTTGTAGCACTATAAACTCCGCCATTGTTGATTGTTAAAGAACCGAACGACTGATCACCAGCACCACTTGCATCCAAATCACCACTGTCCTGAACAACAACATCTCCACTAAATACAAATCTACAATCATTATTATTATCAAAACACATATCAAAAGTTCCATTAAGATTAAGTTTATTAAATGAATTTAGATTATCATCTTCATAATTAGCGTACGTTGTTCCATAACTTATATTAAAATCATTTTCTACTTGATTTTCAGATGAATCTGGATGAGAAACCGAATACCCAGTATCTAGTACAACATCATAGAAAACCATATTTTGTCCAGCCCACGTTGTTCCAGACGGATCTGATGTAGTTATCTTAAAAATACCATCATTGTGGTTAAATATTCCACTACCAGTAAAAGCAAAACCACCATTTTCACTTGTTATCGTAGTAATCCCACTTGTAGCTAAGTAAGTTCCGCCGTTTTCAATTGTCAAAGAACCGAAACTCGTATCTGGATTATTACCAACCCAAGTTGGGTCACCATACAGCGTTCCAGTATTTCCTTCCCCACTCGAATCAACAGCTGTTGCCCCAGCATCATTCAACATCCACCAACCTACAAGACCAGAATCACTTACATAACTACCATTGTACATAGCTGAAATTTCTGTTGCTGTTAAAGCGCGATTGTAGATACGGGTGTCGGAGATAGTGCCATTAAAGAAGTAATTTCCCCCACCATAAGCACCATCTGGAACTTGACCAATCATAACATCTTCAGTAGTATCCATAGCTTCACTACTTATTGCACCAGAACCATCTGTTGCTTCTCCATTAATATACACAACCCCATTTCCATCTCTATCAACAGAAAACAAAATATGATTCCATTGATTTAGATTAACTGTTTCTGTTGAAGTTATATCTATAGCATCGACAACACCTCTAACTGTTCCACCACCTTGAACACTCATCCGATAACCATCATCACCCCCATCTAATTTAGACAAAACTATTCCAATACTTGCGAAAGACTCAGGTCTTACCCAAGCACTAAGTGTAAAATCTTGTGAACCTGAATTAAATCTCAAACCCGAATCATCTGAAATGGTTACATAATCCCCAGCCCCATCGACCTCCAATCCACCACCTCGAGAATCCAAAGTTCCATAAACAGTAGCATCCCCGTCTGCAATTATTCCACTGGTATTATGCCCAAGAGTTTTCAGATATACATCAGTCGAAACATTCAAATCACTGAACGGATAGGTTGAATTTATTCCCACAACAGTCGCATTCCCCGCAAAACCAACTGTTCCTGAATTATTTGTGAATGCTCCGTAGTTGATTAAGTTTCCAGACATCGACATAACTCCACTAGTTGCACTACAAGATCCCCCGCTGTGGATAGTCAAAGCATTGAAAGTGTGGTTATAACCATTATCTATATCCAACGTTCCATAAACATCAAGATTTCCTGAAGCTGTCAATGTACTTGTAACTGTCAATGCATCTGAAACATTCAAGACCGTACTCCCGCCCACACTCATAGAAGAAACATTTGTCAAACCATCTGGTGTTACTGTTCCGCTCTTTGTAAAGTTTAAAGTAGATGTTCCAGGTGTGAAAGTTCCTGCAGATGCCCAAACTGTTGAATGCGATGCTGTTCCATTATTCCCATTAGCTGAAGAATCTGCAACTGCTGTTAATTCTCCCTCGTCAAACTGCCACCAACCCGCCAAACTATCTGTATAAGTTGAATTCAAATCATCAAACTTCTTAAACATTATATCTCGAACTTCTGACGAAGAAAGCGAACGGTTATGTATTGAAATACGAGCTATTTGACCTTGAAAATGATAATCTCCTTCATTTCTCATACCAATAAATAAATTATTACTACCAACATTTATACTGGCAGTATCTATCAATAATTGCAATTTACCATCTAAATACAAATCAAACGAAGTATTAATTGCAAAATGATGCCACTTATTATCTGGAATAAATGTATAACTTTGTGGAGATCCTCCATTATTATCCCCTACTACTAATTGATTTGCAGAACTATAATAAAATAAACTAAGATCACTTGGATCATGCGACATAATAAAACTATTATCAATACCTAATGCGAATTTAAACCACCCTTCAACCATTACACCATTATCCAAACTTGAACTACTAGAAATATCAACACTTTCCGTACTTCCATCCAAATCCAACGCACTCTTACCAATTAATCCGCCCGAAGATGTCCAGTCGCCTGCGACAGTTATGTCAGAACTTCCTGCAGTTATCGTCCCGCCGTTTGCGATTGTCAAATTGCTAACACCCAAGGCATTATCGGCTGTTGTTAAAGTGTTTCCAACATATAGCTCAGTAATGTTATTCCAAGCCCCGCCCATGGTTGTCGCACTTCCCAAAAATCCGATTGGACTAACTATTGTTCCTGCATTATCTGTAAGTGTTCCTTGTGAAAACAAATAATCCGAGATGGTCGTCGTCCCACTTGTAGCTTCATACGTTCCACCGTCGTTGATTGTTAGAGAACCGAAATAATGTGTTCCTGCATTTCCTGTTAAAGTTCCAGTAATATCTACATCGCCAGTTACTGTTAGGTTTCTCGAGGTTCCGCTCGTTTCTTCTTTAGTATCAAACTCCCCAGAAGTAATTGTTAAGTCATTATCAATAGTCAAATCAAAACCTTGGCCATTATAAAACTTCACAGTTTCAGAAGGTTTATCAACAATCATATTATAAAAAGTTCTATCATTTATCCCACTTTGTGAATGTATTATTTGACGTCTTGTTCCAGTGAATTTTATAGTTCCGTTTCCATCATCAAATGTTAATGCAGATTCCGTGGCCATAGCCATATTTGCAGGTGTTGTACGTGACGAATCAATAGTTGTTATTCCGCTTGTAAGAACAACATCCCCGTTTAAATCACAACTACCTATAGTATGATTTCCTGAACCACCAGTGAATGTTCCACCAGCATTGACTGTTACTGAATAACCTGTTGTCAATCCACTTCCCAAACTCAAATTCCCACTTCCTGCATCAAATGTTCCATAAACATCTGTCAATCCTGAAACAGTCGTCAATCCACTTGTAGCATCATAAGTTCCACCGTTGTTGATTGTTAGAGAACCGAAATTCATAGTTGCATTTGTTCCGTTTATGAATCCACCACTTTCTACAATAACATCACCAGTTGCATTCATAGTTTGTGTAGAACCAGGAACTCTTGCAGTCATATAAATAGTTCCGCCATCTTCAACTGTAGTAGTTCCATAAACATGAAATATTGCATTAGTTCCAGAGTGTATCCATTTTCCTTCTTCAATAGTTAAATCATTTTCTATAACTATACCAGGTGAATATGTAAATTGAGTTGTAGTAGATTGTGTTTTTGTTTTCAAATTATAATAAGTAGCATCATCTACATTTGCATTTCCAATTATTGTTGAACCCTCACAATATATTGTTCCATTATTATGTATAAATGCCCCGTTAACTTCTATACAATATTGAACACCAGGTGATTCGCCTGATATCATAGTTGTTTCATTTGTAGCATTATAAGTTGCACCATCTTCAATCAACAAAGAACCGAAATTAATAGATCCTGTTCCTCCAAGCAAAGTTCCAGTAACATTAACATCATCAGTTACATTAAACAAATCTCCTGCATTAGTATGCCCACCAACAAGAGTGTAATTTCCTTCTACATTTACATCACCAGATGTATTCAGGACATTTCCACTATTAATTACAAGTCCGCTAGCATCCATATTATTTATTGTTGTATTCTCCAAAGTAACATTCATATCTGTATCAAAGTTCCAGCTTGTATTTCCTGTGATTATTACACCATGCGTTGAATTTCCAGTTGCATTCAAAGTTCCTGGACTTGCTCCAAATCCGGATGCGCTTGTGAAGTTAAGTGTTGAACCTGCTTCAAGAATAAGTTCACTATTTATAGTTGCACCATCAATCGTTAAATCGTATCCATCTGAAGTAACTGGATTAACTGAAGTAGTCAAAAATGCAGCAGTGACATCACCAATCAAATTTCTACCATAACTTGTAGTGTATAACCTATCATAAGTTGAACCAGTAATATCTGCAGTTCCAGCAGTGTAATAAATACGATATATATTAACAAATGTAGAACCTCCATCAACAGGTGAAGCTGAACCTCTAATATTCACTCTCTGTGATTGAGTATCGTCAGTAAATGTTCCACTTCCTGTTGTCAAAGTTCCTAATATATCAAGATATTGTGCATCAATAGGTGACCATAGTGTTGTTGTTTTTGTAGATGCAGCAACACCTAAATTATAGAAATCCTGACCTGTTAGAAATGCAATCGTTCCAGTGCTACCCATATTTACTGTACTTGTACCTTCTGTGAATGTTCCACCTGATACCCATGCTGCTGAACTCATAGTTCCATCTAAAGCTGCTGTACCTTCTACATTATCAACTGTTGTACTTGTTCCTTCATCAAACTGATACATAGCTACTAAATTTGTAGCATCGTCCATATCTGCAAAAGGATTAAACATATCAGCACGGATTTCAGATTGAGAGCGTACATCATCAAATACTCTAACCATTGCAATACGACCATCAAAAGTTAAAGAATCATCGTGATAATTACCCACTATAATATCATTAGCTGCATCAGAATCTCTTGTACCTGTTGGTGTCAAAGTTTCAGTAATAGCTACTACTTTTCCATCAACATAGATAATAGGATTATTTCCAACTGCGTCTGAATTATAAGAAACCACAACGTGATGCCATTTTCCATTAGTTATAACTAAATCTGTAGTTTCCCAAGCTCCATCATCTCCATCAAAAAACTGTTTGAACCGAAGTTTCATACTACCTCCAGATTCACCAACTGTTGCAATATAATTAGACAGTTTAGATACTATCATTCCAACAGAACCTTCACCATCAGAATCTGTATTAATCCAAACTTCAACAGTTCCACCACCATCAAAAATATTATCAATACTTGCATCAGAACCACCATTTACTGATCCACTTGCTCCGTCAAAATCTATTGCTGAATATCCAATCAATCCACCTGTAGATGTCCAATCATAATACACTACCATTTGTCCCGTACCTATTGTATAAGTTCCACCATCAGCAAGTTGAAGATTTGAAGATACAGCATTATTATTTCCTTGAGCATAAGTTCCAGAACCAATAATAAATTTACTACTTGCTATTGAACTATGTGTTGTTTGTTGTGATACAGTACCAGTTCCAGCGTTTATGAAATATGTTCCTATTTTATTACTATATAATCCAGCAATTCCTGTTCCTGTTAAACTTAAAACGAAATCACTATCACTTGTCCAAGCTCCATTAGAGTCAAATTGAGCAGCATAACACCAACTTCCACCACTTGTATCTAAATCTCCATTACATTCAAATGTTCCAGAGAACTCTCCTCGTTGTCCGTTGAAATCAAAAGTATCTCCTGCTGTGATAGTTAAATCTTCAAATTCTGCATCTCCAGTTAATTGAATAGTTGAACCTCCACCATCTGTTGTGAAAGCTTGTTTAAATTCAGAATTATCTCCCATTAATAAAGTTCCAGCGTTTTGAGTAAGAGTTCCAGTTGCTTCCAAAACACAAGCATTTGTAATTGTCGTCGTCCCACTCGTAGCACTATAAATTCCACCGTCGTTGATTGTTAGAGAACCCATATATGCACCCACTGTTGAACCAGTAGAAAACCAGTTTATTTCTCCACCAGACATAATAATAGTATCTCCAGTCACATTTAATATTCCTGTAGCTACATGATAACGATTAAGGTCACCATAAACAATTAAGTCGTGTTCTATGTGCATATTTGAATTTTGACCTGACCGATATTGTACACCAGCATTAATAATTACATCGTAAAATGCCCCATCACAATTATACATCCATCCACCACTACTGCCTGTAAAATTAAAAAGCCCATTATTATGAATTAAAGTTCCCAAATCGCCAAAGTTACAATTAAATTCTCCATTTCCATCAAGACTAACTGTAGTCGTCCCACTTGTAGCACTATAAGTTCCACCGTTGTTGATTTTTAGAGAACCGAAAGATACAGCACCACTTTCAGCTATAGGTGTATAAACATTTCCTGAAGATTCAATAACAACATCTCCAGTAACAGTAAAATCTTTAGTTCCACCACTCGTATATAAATTTCCATCAATCACAGTTAAATCATTATCAATTATAATATCAGTTTTAAATTGTAAATTATTAGTTTTATTTACAATTACATTATACATATTTCCAGTGCCTTCAAAACCCCAATTACAAGTATCTGGTGATGTGAATGTACTTATTCCATCATTATGTGTAAATGTTCCTAGATTTCTTATCATATATGAACCAACATCACATGAAGTTATTTCTGTCGTCCCATTCGTAGCATTGTAAACTCCACTATCTTGGACAGTTAAACTTCCAGCATATTGATTTGCATCACGTCCATGAACAGTTCCATTAACAATCAAATCACCAGTTATATTAACAACATAACCATTAGAATTTAATGTATCTCCATTTCTAATTGTGAAATTAGAAAATTTAGAATCCCCATCAATAATAAATTCTAAATTACTATTATCATCAGTATCAAAAGGCACTTGCCAATCAACATACCTTAAATTAATATCTCCATCCCCACCAGTTCCAATATTCCAAACTCCAGATTGATTAACTACTGCTTTATAATCAGTACTCATTCCATAAATCCAAGTATCCCAATTTCCTGCAATTTGTCTATCCAATTCAGTTATTAAAATTGCTCCAACTCCTTCTAAAGAACCAGCATGTGTAGTATTTCCCAAATATACATAATTACTTTGTGTATATTGACTAAATTGCATTGATTTATCAATTAATAATTTATTAATTACTGTACCGCTTCCTTTCCAACTATAAAAACTAACTGCTGTATTAGAAAGTTCTAAATTATAAAATACACTATGTCCTGGATAAAAATCAGATGCACCACCACCTCCTCTTGTAGCAAATTTAACAGTTCCATCGTTGTGTGTAAATGTTCCTCCATTATTATAAAAAACTCTTCCAATAGAACTTTCAAAAGTCATTGTTGTCGTCCCACTTGTAGCACTATACGTCCCGCCTGATCCGATCATTAAAGAATCCATACTTATATCTGGACTACCACCAACCCAAGTTGGATCTCCTTCCAGCGTTCCTGTATTTCCTTCGCCTGAAGAATCCGCAGCTGAACTTCCGCTCGCATCATCCAATTTCCAATGCCCTACCAAACCAGTTGTGTTATCGTAATTGTTATTATATAGGTCAGAAACTTCTGTCGCTGTTAGAGAACGATTGTAGATTCGGGTATCTGAGATGGAGCCGTTGAAATAAAATTCATCCGCTGATGGATAATAACGACCAATTACTAAATCTAAAGTATTCGCTACAGGTGCACCAGCAGAAATAGTGTTATAAAGTAAACCATTAACATATAAATTATTATCAGTTCCATTAAAAACAACAAATAAATAATACCACGTATCTACAGAAGGTTTAAAATTCGTATTATAATATGTATCACTATAAACATATATATCAGAATCATACAAATTCATTCCATAACCGATATTAGTACCATTTACATTTGAAATAAGTCCTATTGACCCCGTAATAGTATCAAATTTAAACCATCCACCATATGCAATATTTCCAGTAATATTCAAACTACTGTCATCACCAACATTAACATAATCCCCAGTACCATCAAAGTCCAATCCACCATATCTTGCATCCAAATCACCGTAAACAGTAACATCACCAACCGTGTTTAGCACTTCCATATGCGCCAAATCCACACCTGTAGAAACATACAAATCATTCAATGCATAAGTTGAATTGATTCCCACAACAGTTGCATTTCCATCAAATTTAACAGTTCCTGAATTGTTTGTGAAAACCCCGTAGTTGATTAGATTTCCAGAAAGTGTTGTCGTCCACTTTGTAGCACTATACTCCCCGCCATTTTCAATTGTCAAACTCCCAAAACTCGTATCTGGAGAAACCCAAGTTGGATCTCCTTCCAGTGTTCCAGTGTTTCCTTCGCCGCTTGAATCCGCAGCACTAGTTCCGCTCGCATCATCTAACATCCAATGCCCTACCAAACCAGTTGTATTATCGTAATTGTTATTATATAGGTCAGAAACTTCTGTTGCATTTAAAGCTCGATTATAGATACGAGCATCATATAATTGCCCATCAAATTCAAAACTATCAACACCCCAATAACTACCAATAGTAACATTAGTATTATCAGGAGCAAGATCTCCTGAATCTGCAACAGGACTCATATCAATCACACCATCAACATACAAAATATGATGTGAACTATTATATGTCAAAACTACATTGTGCCATTCACCATCATTATAACCTGTAGTAGTTCCTGAAATACCTGTATGCTCCGGTGTCCACAAATCAGCCTTAATTGAACCATCAGAATGAACATACATCGCATAATTCCTATTTGAATTGTCATCACTTGAAAGCAAAATAATTGAATAATCAGTTGTTTTAAACCATATAGAAACTGAAATAACTGAAGGCATCAAACTACTGTCATTACCAACATTAACATAATCTCCAGTCCCATCAAAGTCCAATCCACCACTTAACAAAGAATCAAACTTCCCGTCTAGAGTAACATCACCAATTGCATAAGCCCCCGATCCCCTACCTGTAACATTCGTATCTGTATCAACAACAAAATCACTGAACGGATAACTTGAATCAATTCCAGACAATCTAGAATTACTTGCACCGGTCATATTCACAATTCCAGAATTGTTTATAAATGCTCCACCATTATGAAAATCACTTGAAATAATTGTCGTCCCACTTGTAGCATTATAAGTTGCACCAGAATCAGCAGAAATTGTCAAACTTCCTAGTGTTATAGTTTTATTCACACCATTCAACCAAGAATTTGTTCCATTTACTAAAACATCATCTTCAACAGTCAAAGTATATCCATCAGCTGTCCAATTAAAACCATTTGTTGTAATGTTTCCACAAGTATCATTGTTTGATGTTTGAATATAATTAGCAGTTAAGAAACAATTTGGGGATTCACTGGGATCATAAGCCATGTCTTGCACAGTTCCTTCTTCATTAGCAAACTCCAACTTCAATACCGCATACCCACCAATATTCATAAAGTTTGAAAAATATCCAGTTACATTACAAGAATAATCTGGCACAAAAAACTTTGCTGGCTTTATGCTGTCATTAGCAGTAATATTCGCATAGCTATACTCATTATCATTCTCATCAACTATTATCAACTGACTAGCTAAATTGGTATCTCCACAAGTAAAGTTCAAAAATTCCATTTCATCCACTGTTGAATTCAAATCAGTTCCAATTTCTTCCCAAGCAGAATTATTTGTACTGATTGTTAGATTACCCATACCAACTGTATCAAAAGCAACTATCCAAGTATCCCCATCCTTCAAATATTCGTAAGGATTCAAAACAGTAATTGTAATCTCAAAACTTTGATTAGAAGTATGTGGTGTAATCCATTCTAAGTAGTCCACTAGATTATCCTCATCAGTGTCATACATTTGCAAATTAATTGTTGGGTCACTAGTTACATCTCTTCTAGGTTCAGTATCATTTTCACTCCAATACAAACGAATAGAATCTGCTGGCGTATTTGAAATTTCTGTAAATGTTAACACCTTTTGATAATCAATATCAGAATAAACCAAAACTTCTTTCACTCCGTTCAACATCTCACTTTCCTCAACCATTGGTGCAGGTGTTTCATATTCTATTTCTATCTCTTCTACCATTTCCTCAATAACAATCTCTGTTTGTTCTACTAGAACTTCTGTTTCATTTGTTTCTACTATCTCAGCAATTGCATAACCTGTCATCTCTCCCCGAGTATTTGCTAAAACATTTCCAGATATAGAAGTTTCTATTTCCTGAATAACTTCATCAGCAACCACATCACTATCTAATAACTCATTCCCATCAATCACAGCATCTAAAACAGTATCATTATTTTCATTTTTAATCACAATATTACCAGCTTCACTATGAATATCAACTGTAAAACCATCATCTGCGGTTTTCAACACTACCCGTTTCTTCCACTTAACTGGCTTTCCAATAACAGCATCATACTGAACAGTTGTTTCTTCTTCAACATTATCATCTAAAGAAGTTTCATTTACTTCAACAGGTTCTAAATCATCTACAGTCTCATTCAAATCTACGGTCTCATTCAAATCTACGGTCTCATTCAAATCTACGGTCTCATTCAAATCTACGGTCTCATTCAAATCTACGGTCTCATTCAAATCCAATGTTTCATTCAAAATTTCCTGAAACTCATCCACCACAACTTCTTCATCTGTCAATATTTCTTCCACATCAGCTTCAACCTGAGTATAAACAACATAATTTACATTTTCAATATAAACATCTCCTTGAAGAACTTCAATATCAATCATATATTCCCCAGAGACAATATCCAAATCACAGCTATTCAAACAGATATCAGAAAATGTCCTAAGAACTTGAACATCATTAGTTACTGGTTCCTCATCGTTTTTTTTCTCTTTCTTTTCCTCATTCTTTTCATTTTTCGCTTTCTTCTCATTATGATCAGAAAGGTTAATTGTTATTTCTACAACTTCTTCATCTGTCAATATTTTTTCCACACCATCTAAACCAACAATCTCAATTGATCCCTCTGACAATATAGTATTAGAATCAGCTACCAAAATTCTATCACCGTCAACAGAAACCAAATAAATATTAACCAATGATCCTTCAGACATATATCCAGAAACTGTAACAGAATCTAAATAATCCCCATTAGCTGAAAACCTTTGAAAATGTGAATCAGCCACAGTTTGTTGAATAGATAAAACATCACTACTAACTAGATCAGTAACAACTTCCTCAGGACCATAATTAAAAATTTCCTCATGAGAAACAATATCAAAGCTTTCTAAATAAACATCCCCAGAAACAACCACAACTTCTAATACATAATTCCCTGGGATTTTATTCATAACACAAGTATCTTGACATACTCCAGAAAAACTCCTATATATTGTATCAGATATTACATCAGAACTTTCTTGATCATTGATATCTACAGTATTTTCTACAACATCTTCATCCACTAACCCATCAACATCCCCATTCACAACATCATCTACAATTTCATCAGCAACTTCTACTACAATTTCACCAACAGTCTCATCAACAACTATTTCCTGATCATCAACAACTAATATACTACCCTCAAGCAAAATCGTATTAGTATCTGCTAACAGAATTCTTTCACCCAACTCAGACACAACATATATTTCAATTTCACTCCCTTCTGACATCTCACCAGTTATTCTAACAGCATCTAAACGATAACCATTAGTAGAAAACTGATGCGAATACGAATCAGAAACCATTTGATTAACAACCATTGTCTCTAAAAATTCAGCACTATTAACAGCATAGGCAGTTGGATTAACACTAAAGAAAACAGTAAAGATTGCTATAGCAATAAGAGAAAATACTATCAATGTTTCGTTCTTACTCATCTCTTTGTCATGTCCCTCAAAAAAATGAAGACCCTCTCTTTCAATTTTATTTACCCAGCCCTTTTTCAACTGAGGAGGAACCTTATCACTAGAAACAATACCCCTATACGTATCTTTGCTAACACGGCTTTTAGTTTTACTCATCAACATCAACCAAAATACAAAACCCGATACTAACTCTCAAACACAACCAACATCTCTCAATCAACACCCACTAAAACCCAAAATTTTAAGGTTTAATAGTGGAAACAACACACTTCTAAAATCCGCTCGTATATATTATATTTAACTAAACGACCTTTATAACTTTCTCAAACACGGTTTTTACACTAGTATCTATCAAAATTCTGTACTTTCTATAATACAAACTCAGTTTCCTGGTATATAAAGACTTCGCTTGATGTCGTACGGGTTTTTAGGGAAGTTTTTAGAAAACTACATACACAATCATTTAAAATTTCATTTATCCAGCCTCTTTTTCTTCGTCACGTTGCCCAATCTTCGACAGAGGCAACTCGCCTCAGAAAAAAGGAGGTTGTTATGTATGTATGAAATTAACGTATTCGAGTTCGTTTCGGACGAAGAATTGTGGACAAAGATTTATGGTAAAGCAACCAATAATAATGTCTGGAAAAGTTTAGAGTGTGTTCAAGATCAGGTATGATTTGAATGAAATATAATAAATCATTAAAGTTGGTAAAATTTAGTTTTAATGATAGAAAAAGAGATATAAAAATACCAAAAACTATAACATCAGAATTATCAGAGGCTGTAGGTATTATAATTGGTGATGGACATGTTAGAGTCAAAACAACAGGTTATAGAATAATAATATCTGGTCATGCAATAGATGATCGTGATTATCACCTAAATCATATAATACCCCTATTTACAAAATTATTCAATATTAAACCAAACATAAGATCACTAAAAAGAAATGAAACCAGATTAACTTATTCATCAAAAGCTCTTGCAACATTATTTAGATATGTTTTTGGAATAGAATCAGTTAAAAAAAATATCAGCATACCGAAATCAATTAAAAATTCCACAAAAAATATAAAAATCGGATTTCTCAGAGGATTATTCGATACTGATTTCTCTATAACATTCAAAATGAATTCAAGAAAGAAACATTCATATCCTGTTCTACATTTTGCCACTTACAGCAAAAAAATAGCTGATAACACACTTGTAATATTAAAGGAATTAAATTTCAGAACTAGCAAATGTACTTACAAATCCATTGATAAAAGAAGTGGTCATAAGAGCACCATCTATCATATTTTCATAAATGGTAAAAATATGCTTCTTAAGTGGAACAATGAAATAGGATTTGGAAATCCCAAAAATATAAAAAAAATTAAAATATGGGAAAAGTATGGATATTATCCACCATATACTACCCATGAAGAAAGAAATAGATTATTAAGTGGTGGACCGATGGAGATTTGAACTCCAGACCTAACCGCAGTCAAGGCCAAACAACCCAAACTTCTACGTTATCAGCAACGCCTCGCTAAAAAGCGATGTAGCGCTCTAACCAAGCTGAGCTATCGGTCCATCTAAATTATAAGAGTCATTCTGTCTATAAATATATAAAACACACACTCGTGATCATTCTATCTATTTTTAAAATCTTAACAACAACTATTATGCTATGATAATATCAGCTTTTGGAGACTTGGATAGGTGTGATATTCAAGCATTAGAAAACGCTGTTAAACATGCTAACAAACCAGATTTACTTCTATTCGCAGGAGACATAGCTTACATGATGGATTCTGACCAGACAAAAAAATATGAACAAGTTATTAAAATACTAGACCAAGCAGGATGGGACTGTCCTATAATTGCAGTTTTCGGAAATCACGACGCAGGCGGACAAGAAGAAGAAATAGTAAAAAAATTCCAAGGCAGAATTTTCTTCCTACGAGATCAAGCTGTTTCTGTATCAGTCCGAGAAAAAACAGTAGGAATAGTTGGTTCTATCGGCGTACTAGACACAACAACAATGTGGGAATCTGGTGGAGTGGTTGGAATGATGGACCAATTTGGTGAAAGAATAGAAAAATTAAACAAATTACTAAAAAATCTCAAAGATGACTTTAAAATTTTACTAACCCACTACGCACCTACTTACAAAACACTAGAAGGTGAACCAGAAGATCTATGGGAAGTCATGGGTAGTGAAATCATAGAAACCATAGTTAAGCAACGAAAGCCAAATATCTGCATTCATGGCCACGCACACTTTGGAAAAGCTCTAGCATTCATCAATGGAATACCAGTATTCAATGTTGCATTGCCTGTCAATAACAACAGAATCGTTGAAATAGACACTGATAATTTACCAAGTGAATAATTCATCTATATTCAAAAAAATCAGTCAAACACATTGCTCAACAAATCTCCAAGAATCGCAACAAACGAACCTGTAGCAGGTGTAACAATTGCCCCACCTGACCCAGAATCACTTCTTCTCATCGAACATGCATCAGGTGTAGAAACTATATGTGCATGAACTACCTTGACTGTATCATACTCATCATTACGCGCCTCAACAATCACATCAGCAAAATCTACAAATTTCAAATCATATGATTCCCACGAACCCATATTCAAAACATCGTATGACCCACCTCTAACAATGTTCGTATCATAGAAATCAGGATTTACCCCATCAATACTAGAAGTCAATTCAAGTTTCACATTAACTACCTCACCCACTTGTCCACAAACTTCTATAGCATCTCCAAAACCATCTGAAATGTGTTTAAGAGCATTTCCATCACTATCATATACGTGCAATCCAATAGCCGGACAGATATCATAACAACCCCTCAACTCTGCACAATCCATTCTACCATCACCATCATTATCAAATCCATCAGAACAACAATCAGGACATGATGAATCTTCAACCATGTAACAAACCTTCTCACCATAACGTCCGCCAGTTCTCACTCCAAAACAATTTTCATCTGCACAATCTATTTTCCCATCACCATCATTGTCAATATGATCCACACATATTGTTTCTGAATATTTTTCACATGGATACACGTCTGCACAATTTGCTTTGTCTGCACAATCAATCAATCCATCCCCATCATCATCCAACAGATTATTACATTGTTCACCACTACCAGTACAACCTACAACTGTCCAAACATTTTTCTTAGAAGACATCCCATTTTTACTCACAGAAGAAAACTTAATTTTATAACCCCGTTCACAATAAAGTACACTACCTCGCATTTCATCAGTGTTGAACACATACACCTTACTATTAACATCTCCGAGCACAGTATCATCCAGAACATGATTACCTTTTGAAATAGAATCAGAGTACAAATCATTAGGATACAAAACAACTTCTATATTATCAGGACAAAGTTCTGCTGCAGCTATAATAGACATATAATGCTTACCATCACTTCGTTCAGTTCCTGGAGACACCTCACTGTTCTCACCCAAAGGATCATCCATGTATTCCATTTCATACAGACAACCTTCTTTGCCCGTATCAACTGTTGTACGCCCACCTGATTTACTAAATCGATTTATATTTATTTTAGACATCCACTTACCATAAAACCCACAATCTTTATCTTCAATCAATTCACAAATACCTATTCCAATAGCTTTGTCTGTTGTAACACAATAGAAATTATCTACACAATCACTGTCTGCACAATCTATTGATCCATCGAAATCATTATCCTGATTATCATTACATGTTTTTTCAGTTTTAGCTTCACATGTCACCCTATTAGGACCTTTCTTCCCATAACAATCAAAATCATCACAATCCATTCTTCCATCACCGTCATTATCAATCCCATCTGCACATTCATTTTCACTAACACAACCATTATTTCCTGAACAATCAATATCAGCACAATCTACTTTCCCGTCCCCATCATTATCAAAATTATCAAGACAATCATATCTTTCACTTACAGAACAATCTCCTTGAGAATCTTCATAATTAACAAATTCACTTAAACAATCTGAGTCTGCACAATCAGTCATTCCATCCTCATCATCATCTAAATGATTATTACAAATTTCTAATAACTCTATAATAGGAGGAACAGAACAAACACTATCCTCACAAAAACTAGTATCACAATCGGAATTTTCAGAACATTTCTCACCCTCTGAACAAACCCCACAACTTCCACCACAATCGACATCTGTCTCATCCCCGCTAACAAGTCCATCAGAACAAACATCAAAACAAACACCACTAGCACAATTATTATTTACACAATCACTATCTGAAAAGCATTTCTTTCCCATGTCACAAAGCCCACATCTCCCACCACAATCAATATCACTCTCACCATATCCATACTTACCCTCATCATCAAACACATAATCCAAATAATAACCATCTGAACATGGATCAAATCTTCCTAATCTCAAATTCCCGCCTTTGAAACCTGACCAATGTATTTTATTTTCCTTCCCAGCTATATTGAAATCAAATACATACACTTTATCACCAACTGCAACAATAACATCATTTTTCCCATCACCATCAATATCATCTATTATAGGCGTTTTAATCACATCATAACCATATTCCTCCACAGGAAACTTCATAGCCAATCCTGTTCCTAAATTTTTATTCAAAACAGATAATGTCCCTCGTGAATACATCACAATATCCATATCACTACCCCCAAGAACATTACCAATCGCCAATTTAACATTAACCAATGCACTATCATCACCAACTAAATGATTAATCTTTCTTGGCCATCCTTTAGGTTCAGACCCATCCATATTGAAAACATGTAAGTAAATATTACCGTCTTTATCCATAGGTGCAACAGTAACAATTTCTGGGAATTTATCACCATCAATATCACCAAACGCATTAGGGGATATATAAAGTCCCTCACCAACCTCTTTCTTTTCAAGAATATTACCATTACCCAAAATAACAAACAAAGTTGCATTTTTCCCATCTTCATGACCAGTATATCCACTAACAGAAACAATAACTTCATCACTACCATCTAAATCAAGATCAGCACATTGAACAGGAGATATTATCCCACTATATTCTATATAGTTATTAGAAAATATAACAGGCCAACCATCAACAGCTTTCCCATTACAATCAAATACATGAACAGCATTCCTATCAAAACCGGAACCCATAACTATTTCATAATTACCATCACCATCAATATCACAAATAGAAGCATATCCTTCAAGTCCATACATCTCAATATAATCAGATATTTTTTTATTCCAACCAGTCTTATGATTTAAATTATTATCAAGAACAGAAACTCCCAGATATTCCTTAACTATTGTATAGTTTTCATTACTACTTATTTTCTCTTTAATATTTCCTGACACAATAATTTCATTTTCCCCATCCTGATCCAAATCAAAAATAATAGAATATACATTATTAATATTATTATTAACTTCTGGATAATCATCAGAAAACATTTTTATTCCCATTGATTCACCAGAACCCAGAACCCTAGCAGAACTTACAATTTCTTTATTATCATCACCAACTAAATTGCCAACAGAAATTGAAGACCCCCCTCTTCCTGACAAAGAATACATCTTAATCCAAGCACTATTGTAGGTAAAAATATTATTATTTCTAGTAGCTATAACAAATTCATTTTCATCATCACCATCAACATCTGCAAGTAAAATATCAGTTATTTGCAAATTATAATCATCATATGAATAAACCATTTTAGGCCAACCTGTTTTCATAAAACGATCAAGTTTAACCACAATGAATTTTTCCCCTTTAATATCATGACCAATATAATCAACCTCAAGTTTTATTGTATAATATCCTGTTTCAATTTTAGATCTATCAACCTGAGAAACATCCCAAGTTCCTATCTTCTCAATGAATTCTGTTTCCCCACCCTCCAATTTAAACTGATAATTAACTTCTACACCAACATTAGACCATTCTGTAGAAAAACCTGTATCAGGTGTTCCTCTTGCCCATTTGATCTTAACATTTTCAACTTTTCTACCAGACTGACCAAAACCAAAACCTTTAACAAAACCACTTATATCGATCTTAGCATCAAAAGCATAAATTGTATTTTCATGTGGAGATAAAACAATTATATTTCTCAACTCATCCACTATCATATAATCATCCATAGATTTTCCATCTTTTGTTTCAACCCGAAGCCTTAACACATTCTTAGAACTAGGAAGTTTGGTTGTATCAACTCTAGCTAAAACACTATTTGTTATCTGACTACTATGTTCTTCTACTAATTCCCAACCATCTTCATATTCCCCATCATATTTTTTAATATGAATAGAATATTTAAGAAAATCATCAGCTCTAGCAGAACCACGCAATGTCATATCATAATCAGAATATTCAGGCAAATTCAATTTAGAAACAATCATATCTTCCAATTCAACAGCACTGTTAGCTAAAACCAATCCATGACCCTGATCCTCTATACTTTTCCCATCAAGAGATACAGCTGTACTTTTTATAGCATATATAATCTCTTCAGCAGTCCAGTCAGGATGTGCTTGTTTAACCAAAGCAGCCAAACCAGCAACATGAGGAGCAGACATTGAAGTTCCTGTCATATCAATATGTTCATATGTATTACAAACAGCACTATTGCCCTTAGACAAATAACTTGATTTAGCAGCACATATCTGAACACCCGGAGCAATAACATCAGGCTTAACACTCCCTGCCAAAGCATTTTTAGAAGTAGGACCTCTAGAACTGAAATCCCCTAAATTGTCAGGACACAACTGTCTTGTACCTGCTTCATCAAAAACACTTTCAACTTGATGATCCATACAATAAGCACCGACAGCCAAAACCTCATCTGCACAAGCAGGAGAACTAATTGTGTTTTTACCAGGACCACTATTACCAGCAGCCACTACAACTACAATACCATCTCTAACTAAATTATCAACAGCCTGAGAAATTGTATCAGACGGCACTCCACTATCATAACCTAAACTCATACTAACAACATCAACATGATCAGAAAAATCACCATCACCATTAGGATCAAGAGAAGACTCTAAAGCAGCTAACACAGCACTAGTTGAACCACTCAAAACATATTCATCAAGATCGGGTTCATAATTATATGAAAAAACCTTATAAGCATATAGATTAGCGTCTGGAGCAACACCCTTATTCACACCATTACCAGCAGCTATAGCTGCACAATGTGTACCATGACCATATTCATCCATAGGATCAACGTCATTATCAGCAAAATCATATCCGTCAGCCACTTTACAACCATCACCAATACAGGCTCCAAAATCCAAATGATTATAATCAACACCACTATCTATAATGGCAATAGTAACGCCCTTTCCAGTAACGAAATCACCATTCTCGTCCTCAATTTTCCAAGCATCTGAAACACCTGTAGCATCAACACTTGCTGAAAGATAAAGTTCTATAGGGACATCTTCAATAACAGCTTTGACACCATTCTGTTCTCTTATTTTGTTAATATCAGAACGCTTAACATTTACTATAATAGAATTAGAAACCTGCGTCAAAGAAGATGTAATATCATCATTACTTTCTATGGCATCAATTTCCTTTAATTTATCCTTCAGATTCTCATGTGATCTCTCAACACTTCCCTCATGCATATCAGTCAATATTCTTTTTCCAAATCCAGGAATAAACCACAAATTCTCATCTATATTATGTTTCTCCTCAATAACAGGCGTTTCTTCTAGCTCAATAATAACAGCGATCTCATCATTCTGATCACCTGCAGAAATATCAACATTGAGTTCATCTACTATATCATATTTCTGATCAACAAAACCACTATCAGATTCCTCAATTGAAACATCCTCACCAGAAACCAAAAAAGAACACAAACAAACTAAAATTAATAATAATAGTACTCTACCTCTCAACATAATAAAAAACTCATTTTCTACATATATAAAACTAAAATATCTGTTCGTCAATAGCAGAATATAATCTTTATCTATCTTTACTTCTCTATTTCCCCTATGGAAAAGCATTATGATCCAAAAGAAGTAGAACCTAGACTACAAAAGCAGTGGGAAAAATCTAAGATATTTAATTTTAATAATATATCAAACAAGACAAAGATTTTCTCAATTGACACCCCACCACCAACAGTATCAGGTAAACTCCATATCGGCCATGTAATGCATTATTCTCAATTTGAATTTGTTGCCCGATTTAAACGCATGCAAGGCTTTAATGTTTTCTTTCCTTTTGGTTTTGATAATAATGGACTAGCTACTGAAATTTTAACTGAAAAACAGAAAAAAATAACAGCTGAATATGTTGGCCGAGAAAAGTTCATAGAATTGGAAAAAGAAGTCAGTGCAGAATTCATTACCCGATATACTAACATCTGGAAAAAAGTAGGATTGTCTTGTGATTGGAATATAGTTTATCAAACAATCAATCCAGAAGTTCAAAAAATGTCTCAATTGTCTTTCTTAGATCTATACAAACAAAATCGCGTGTACAGAGCAAAGCGTCCAATAATATGGTGTCCAAAATGTCAAACAGCAATTGCTCAAGTAGAAACAGAAGATAAGAATTTCTCTTCTCATTTATGCCACATAGAATTAGAAACAGATGTAGGAGAAAAATTAACTATAGCAACTACACGACCAGAACTAATGCCTGCTTGTGTCGGCGTCTCAGTTCATCCAGAAGATGAACGATATAAAAAATTCCACAACAAACGCGCAAAGCTCCCTATCTTCAATAGATGGGTTCCAATAATTCCAGATAAAGAAACCAAGATGGATTACGGAACAGGTGTAGTATATTATTGTACTTATGGTGGGTATGAATGTGTTGAGTGGATGAACCGCCACCCAGAAATAAAACCAATTCCAATCATGGGAAAAGATGGAAAATTTTCTTCTGATGCTAAACAATATGCTGGATTAAAATCAATACCAGCTAGAAAAGCAATTATAACAGATTTAGAAAAGCTTGGATGTTTAATAAAAAAAGAGCCAATCAACCATGACGTAAATGTACACGAACGATGCGGAACACAAATAGAATACATTTTAACTAAACAATGGTTCATAAAATATTTAGATTTGAAAAAAGAATTTATAAAATTAGATAAAAAAATAAAATGGCACCCAGAACACATGCGAGTTCGTTTACACAATTGGATAAATGGATTAAAGTGGGATTGGTGTATTTCCCGTCAACGTTTTATCGGTGTTCCATTCCCTGTTTGGTATTGTAAAAAATGTGGAGAAGTTAAAGTTGCTTCGCATGAACAATTACCAATCGATCCATTGACAACCAACCCATCTACTCCATGCAAATGTGGATCTTCTGACTTCCTTCCAGAAAAAGATATCTTTGACACATGGATGACTTCCTCGTTAACACCATTCATTAATGCTAAGTGGGGAGAAAAAAATAATTTAATGAAACAAATTTATCCAATGGACTTACGTCCACAAGCTCACGATATAATAACTTTCTGGGCTTTCAACACATTAGTAAAGGGTTACTTCCACACTAAAAAACCACCTTTCAAAAACATTATGATTTCCGGTCATGGTTTAGATAAACACGGTAAAAAAATGTCCAAAAGTAAAGGAAACGTAGTAGCTCCTTTAGGAATGATTGAAAAATATTCCGCAGACGCAGTTCGATACTGGGCAGCTTCTGCTTCTCTAGGAGAAGACCTACCTTTCCAAGAAAAAGATTTAGCTAATGGTCAAAAACTAATTAACAAATTATGGAATGCCGCTAAGTTTATTGACATGAACTACAAAGAAGATGTAAATAAAAAACCAAAGCTAACTATCATTGACGAATGGCTTCTAGCAAAACTAAACCACGTAGTAGAAGAAGTAACAACTGGTTTTGAAATTTATGAATATTCAAAAGCGAAAAACAAAACAGAATATTTCTTTTGGAGAAACTTCTGCGATAATTATCTAGAATTAGTAAAGTATAGATTAAATGACTCCGAAGAAGATATAGAAAAACAAAGTAAAGCCGCTGCTTTATGGACATTACAACATAGCTTACTAACAACACTAAAACTTTTAGCACCTATCATGCCGCATATTACCGAAGAACTTTATCAAACAGTATTCAAAAACAAGTCATCCATTCACATTTCCAAATGGCCAACCCCAAGCAAAATAGACAAATCTGCTGAGCAAGCAGGTGACCTATGCGTAAAAATACTTTCTTCTCTTCGTCAATGGAAACAATCTCGAAAACTAGCTTTAAACACACCACTAAGTTCAGTAACGATCTCATGTTCAGACAAAGAACAATCCATGATAAAAAAAGTTACTGAAGACCTAAAAGGTGTAATGAAAATCAAAGAGATTGGATTTGGAAAAGCCACTGAAAACACAATAGAAGAAACAGAAATTAAATTTAATGTAAAGGAATAAATCATATTTATAAAGATCAGGAAAGAGAATTGATATTATGAACAATAACATCAACCACAACAGAGATTGACTAAATTTTTCTAGTGTGAACTCTATGGACGAACGTAGCTATAAACTAAAAAAAATTATTAAGGAATTACATAGCTTGCGCGGTAGGCACACAGAATTAATTAGCATTTACATTCCTAAAGATTATCCTATACATGAAATAGGAAATTTAGTTTCAAATGAAATTTCTCTAACTCAAAATGTAAAGAGCAAAGCTGTCAGAAAAAACGTGATAGCTGCATTAACAAAAATACAACAACATCTAAAACTTTACAAAAAAACACCACCCAACGGATTAGCTATCTTCTGTGGAAATGTTTCTAAGAGTGAGGGCGTAGCTGACGTAAAAATTTGGGCAATCGAACCACAAGACCCACTAAAAAACAAGCTTTATTGGTGTGATCAAAAGTTCGAGTTAAAACACCTAGAAGAAATGATAGAAGAAAAAGATGTTTATGGATTAATTATTTTAGACAATGGTGAAGCAACAGTCGGAATACTAAAAGGAAAATCAATAAAAGCTATCCGCCACCTGGATTCATTGGTTCCAGGAAAGACAGCCAAAGGTGGTCAGTCCGCAGCTAGGTTTGGACGAGTGCGCGAAGGATTAAAAAACGACTTTTATAAAAAAGTTGCTGTCACTGCTAGAGCAGCTTTCCAAAACAAAAAATTAAAAGGAATTCTACTCGGCGGACCAGGTCCAGTTAAAGAAACATTCCATGAAAGAGAATATTTACAAACAGATCTACAAAATATGATTTTAGGAACCCGCAGTATCGGCTACGCAGATGAAGGTGGATTAAAAGAATTAGTAGAAAAATCAATGGACCTCATGGAAGAAGCATCAATAAAAAAAGAAAAAGAACTTCTACAAAAATTCTTCACAGAACTGAAAAAAGGATCTGGAAAAGTCACATACGGAATGCTATCTGTCATATCTGCTATCAAAAAAGGTGCAGTTGGAATTATTCTTGTTAACGAAGACTGTGAATGGGAAGAAGTTGAATTTACCTGCAGTTGTGGATACTCACAAAAACAATTTATCAGAATAAAAGACAAAGATTCACAAAAATGCCCTGACTGCTCCACTAAATTAAAAATCATGGGTGAGATGGACATTCTAGAAGCATTAGACGAACTCGCTGATCAATATTCTACTAAAGTAGAAGTCATATCCACTGAAACACCAGAAGGTGTGCAACTACAAGCTTTAGGTGGCGTAGGCGCGATCTTACGATATAAGATATAATATTCTCAAACCACAACAACACATAATCTAAAAAAGTTTAGATAAATAAAAAGCTACTCAGAAAAACTCAACATGATCTGCAGCATGTTTAAGTGAAATCCCCATTCCCTTTTTAGAAGTTATCAACACAACAGTTTTCCCTTTTTCTTTTGCTTTCTGTATCAACGCTAAAAAATCAGCATCACGAGTTGCAAGCGCAATAACATCTATATCCTTATTGAAAACTGCTTCCATTGCATGCACAGCAACTATAACATCCACATCTGTTTTCTGTTCAGGATCACCTAGCGCTATGTGCACTTCCATTCCCTCATTAGAAACAGCCTCAATTAATTTTTCAGAAGCATATTGATTAAGAAAAACTTTCCCTATAGACAATCTTCCATATTTACTCAACCGTTCTCTAAGTTCACGCAAATTCAAAGAAAATTCTTTCCGAATCATATTTGGCCCATCAATAAACAAAGCAACATTAGGTTTTTTAAAAGGTTGTTTGAATTTAGGAGTTTTGAACCTAGGAATAAATCTCTTTCTTGCCGGAAAATTAAGTGGTAATTTTGCCAATGGTTTTTTCAAATCAATAAACGCCATAATAAATCAAGTAAATCGATCCATATAAAACAACCCCATATCTTTATAGGCACTAAAATCCGATTAGTATTATAAGATAAAAACGCAAATAAAGGTGTTTCAATGCACGAACATAGCAATTTTCACATAGATGAGATCATAAAAAGAAAGAAAGAACTTAAAGAGCTCTATTTGAGCCTTCTTTTGCGTTCATTTGCAATATCCATGATTTCTATATTCGTTCCAGTATACCTATTAATTGAAGGGTTTTCCCTTCCAGATGTCCTGATTTTCTACATTATATTAAACATAGCTACAATAATACTTAGCCCGCTCACAGCAATATTAACATCAAAAATAGGCGTAAAACATACCCTTTTTATTAGTGCACCAATAACAATACTTTATTTCGGTTTATTGCACTTTTTAACTGAATTCAATATACCACTTTACGCATTAGCAATAACAGGAGCCCTTGCAGTAGCGCTGTATTGGATACCGATTCATTCTGATTTTGCCAGATCAGGTGATAAGAAGCACAGAGGTTCGCAAAGTGCAACCTTTATTCTGATACCAAGAATGGCAGATATAGTAGCTCCATTAGCAGGTGCTATTATTGTAGAAACATATAGTTTCAGTATCCTATTCGCAATAATATCACTAATCACAATAGGAGCAATGATCCCACCACTAAGAAGTTCAGATTATAAATCAAAAATATCATGGGATTGGAAAAAATTCTCAAAAAAGAAGATAAAACTATCAAGCTTCATGTTTTACAATGGTTTCATATCAGAAATATTAAAAGTCGTATTCCCAATATTCATTTTCTATAATTTAGGAAACTTAGTAGCTCTGGGAGAACTTGGATCTATTTTCGCAGTAGGAACATTTATCGTAACAATAGCTATAGGAAAATATTCTGATAGATTTGGAAAAAAACTATTAATAAAAATGGCTGGAATTGTTTTCTTCCTTGGTTTATTATTAGCAGTATCGGCTAACAACATGTACTCATTAACTATAGTAGCAATTATTCTAGGATTGGGAAGCTCAATGCTGAAAGTTCCATTATTTGCATTAGAAACCAACGAAGCCAGAAAACACCCAACAGAATTTATGGCATTGCGTGAAATGATAATTAGATTGGGAATGGCAACTGCTGCATTTATCCTACTAATAACAGGAGACATGAGTCTGATTTTCCTTTGTGGTGCAATAGCTTCTGGATTTATAATTCTAAAGAAGATTTAAGGTTTTACTTAAACCGTTTGATAATAGTATATACCTCCAAAAAACAAAATACTGTTATGAGAAAAGAGCATAATCATAGACCAATAATAGGTGGAATACGTTACAGTATGAGTAATTGTGAAGATATGAAAATGGAAAAGGGTTATGGGGATTGGTATTTTAAACCAAAAAATTTTGAGAAAAGTGGAAAATTGTATGAAATGTTAGGTGTGAGGCAATTCAAAAAATTAATATCAACAGTAGAAAAATATGTAAGAAAGCCACTTAAAGCCAAAAAATCAAGTTCACATACGTATTACCTAAAAGAAAGAACCATCAAAGGAATTAAAAAATTTGAATCGGGAAGTAGAATAACTGAAACGGTGCATACAATTGCATTTGGCGCTTTAGCTCTTTTGGCATATTCCAGAGATCCTGAAAACCTTTTATCACCATATGAATGGTCAGGAAATGTATTCATTAATTTTTATCCTATTATACTTCAGCGCTACAATAGAGCAAGAATATACAACACAGTAGAAAAAGCAAAAGAACAATGTGAAGAAAAAATAAAGCTACCTAAATGATTTAAATCATCAATCCAAAAAACTTTTTCACATTCTTTCCACACTGATCCCACACAACTTCAACATCCAACTTCTTTATCTCAGCCACGCGTTCAGCCACATTCCTAATATTCGTAGGGTATCCTATCTTTTCCCCACCCATAGCAAACCACGGAGAATCTGTTTCTAAAAAAATTCGCTCAAGTGGAAAATCCCTAACAATCTTTTTCCTCTGCTTTGATTGAAAAATTGACGGACCAACAGAAATAAACCAATTATTTTGTAGAACTCTATCTAACAATTTTTTCTCCCCCCACATATGCATTTGCACTTTCAGGCTAGGAAACTCCTCCAAAATCTTAACAGTATCTTCACCAGCTTCCCAATTGTGTATAAC
>Ga0233437_1002140_pt1 | contig 31516 bp, 26 predicted proteins | sample SI_122_August201_FD_182714 | JGI IMG/M metagenome (GOLD analysis project Ga0233437, IMG submission 182714) | Seawater microbial communities from Saanich Inlet, British Columbia, Canada - SI_122_August2016_200_MG | ecosystem: Environmental > Aquatic > Marine > Inlet | place: Canada: British... | reverse complement strand
TGATGCCATAACCGATCTTTATATCACGACATCCGATGATGCATCAGAAAATTTGATATCTGAAGGTACGCCTACAGAAAATATTCATATGCTTGGTAACCTTATGATTGATAGTTTAGTCAGTCATCTTGAACTTGCTTCGACTCAAAAGTTAAGACTTCGGGATATTTCCGACACCCCACTAGATTTGTCATGGAAAACAGATACTACGCCTTATGCAGTCATGACTTTTCATCGGCCTTCAAATGTCGACGATGAGGACTCACTCAGGATCCTCGTAGAGGAATGGGTGAAAATCGCCGAACTCATGCCTATAATTTTTCCTATCCACCCCAGGACGCTTGGCAAATTAGAACAATATAAATTGATTGATAGATTGGCAGCTTCATCAAACATTATTCTCACCGGACCTTTGGCCTACCTGGATTTTCTGAAGCTGGTTAGTGAGTCTGCACTTGTTATTACAGACTCTGGAGGTATTCAGGAGGAAACGACTTATTTAAAGATTCCTTGCTTAACTGTTCGCCCCAGCACAGAAAGACCTATAACCATTTGGGTGGGTAGCAATCAACTTGTACTACCTGAAGATATCTTTAATAAATCAAAACAGATTACTCAGATACCCAATACTGGTTACAATATTCCTAAATTCTGGGATGGAAAAGCAGCTTCACGAATCGTTGAGCTGCTTGAAGCATATGCTGGGACCAAATAGTAGCATATTTCCTTTTTTTGGATAACGGCATTGCTGCGATTGATCTTGTCGCTGAAATGTAATCTTTGGCCTCTATCATAAGTGAAGCCCAACTATCACAAATATCCTCTGAAAACAATGGATTGACGTTGCATTTTGGGGACTAGAAGTGTATTATTTACGCGTTATCGAGAAATATATGACCTCGATGGGGGTATCTCGAGTTCAATAATTAAAATTGGGTCATCCTGACCTTAAGAAAATGAAAAACTTTGGAGGAAACATGAAACGTTTTTCTTTACTATTTATCTTAGTATTTGCTGTCGCTGCTTTCGGTCAGGAAGCTATGGAAGCACCTGCCGAAGAGATGGCAACTGAGATGGTAGCAGATTCTGCTGCTGTTGACACCATGGCCATGGACGAAATGCTCATGGACGATACAGAAACCGTCGTTGAAGAAGCTGTTGTTGAAGAAGATGCTGGAGACGCTTTGGAAGCCATGCTGGCTGAAGAAGGCACCATGGAAACCGAGGTAGCGACTGGATCAGCTCTAATCGGGTACACCATTGGACTTGATGTTGGGTACCCAGTTTATCTACATGGTGGCCTTGGATCTTCGTTTGACACTCCTGGACCAGCCTTTTGTGTGGTAGTTAATTCACCATTTGGGGCTGCAATTGGACCTTTTGAAATTGGGTTTGGTGCCCAGGTCGGAATGTTTAGTTTTACCAATGAGCCAAATGATAAAGAGCTGTCAGGTATTTTTGCCCTCGCCACGGCAAACACTGCATTATTAGAAACTGCACAAGGAGCTGTCTCAGCACAGGTTGGAGCTGGTTACTTCGGTGCCAGCGTAGGATTTACTGCCGGCGCAGCTTTTGATTATGCAGTATCGGGTATGCCTTTGGTAATAAGACCTTATGCGAGAATGAATGCTACTCTTGATAGTGGTGTAGAAACAAGCGGAGATGACTCTGGATCATATGCATGGCTGAATGCCGGACTCATACTGTCCTACAATATTAGCACGCTTTTCTAGATTGATTCACAATTTGTTCCAAAGCCCTACCTATGTGGTGGGGCTTTTTTTTGAGAATATTTTATAAGATTTTTTATATGCATCAAATGTGATGGTTTTATGCATGCTGTCGTTATGTAAGGGATTGAAGCAATGAACTTTGAATCCTGCCCTTTTCTCTAGCTGAAAGGTTGGAGCCTGAAGGCAAGCAAAGCCCTTGATCAAACAAGCTCTCTGAGATTCCACCGCCAAAGAATGGTGCACCTTGAAAGATAGGCTGCAAATGCATGGGTTTCCATAGGGGACGCGCTTCAATATTACAGCGGAGGAGCTCTAGCCGGATATCCTCTCTCGTAACACCTAAAATCTCAGGATCAACCAGGATTGCCGTAAGCCAATAGTTTGAATAATAATTGTCATTGGGCTCTGATTGGAATTGGACACCTTCAACTCCAGACAAGAATCTCCGATACCATTGATTAATTTTGCGGCGTTGCAGCACCCGTTCGTCCAGAACTTCCATCTGACCACGACCGAAACCTGCCAGAATGTTACTCATGCGATAATTATACCCAATTTGGGAATGCTGGTAATGGGGGGCATCATCGCGAGCCTGGGTCGCTAGGAAGCGGGTCCTTTCGATGAGAGATTGATCATCTGAGATCAAAGCACCCCCACCAGATGTGGTGATAATCTTGTTACCGTTGAAGGAGAGAATTCCCATCTCCCCAAATGTCCCCGTGGCTCTTCCTTGATATCTAGCACCAAGAGATTCTGCCGCATCTTCAATAATGAGAAGATCATATTTTTGAGCAATTGCTATTATCTCATTCATTTTCGCTGGCATTCCATACAAATGTACAGGAATAATAGCTTTTGGTTTTTTTCCCTGTGAAAGGCAAAACTCAATGGCCTCTTCAAGAAATTCAGGTGATATATTCCAGGTTTCCGGCTCCGAATCCACAAAAACTGGAACTGCACCAAGATAGACAATAGGGTTTGCTGATGCTGAAAAGGTCATACTCTGGCAAATAACATAATCACCAGGTTTCACATCAGCTAAGATTAGAGCTAAATGTAAAGCCGCGGTTCCTGAAGAGAGGACAGCACAATGCCCTGAATTTGTAAACGTTCGAATATCTCTTTCAAATCCATCAACATTCTCTCCTAATGGTGCAACCCAGTTGGTTTCATATGCTTCGTTGACGTATTTCATCTCTCCTCCTCCCATATGCGGGGAAGAGAGAAATATAAAACGCTTCTTCATAATTTTCTTATCACTTTTGCGGGGATTCCAAAAGCCAGAGTGTTGGGAGGGATATCATTAATAACTAGGCTATGTGCTCCAACAATGGAGTTCTCTCCGATTCTAACTCCTGGTAAAATGGTGGAGTGGGTTCCAATTCTACATCCGTTCTCGAGAATTACAGAGCCTTTTTGATCGTCGATCGTTGAGAGTGAGTATATCGAACAATGAGATCCTACTTGAACATTTTCACGAATTGTCACCCCATATTTTGCGTTGATATATGTAAATGCACCAATATCAGTGTATTTTTCTAGGATTAGCCCATCAATATTTTGCACAACCCAATTGTACCTATTTGGTTTCCCTTCCTCAATGAGAGGGAATTTCCAATTAGAAAAACGTTTTGTCATCGTCCATCGCTCCCAGAATATTTTTCCATAGTTATACTTGTCTCAGAATTGATTCCTTCTCTTTTAAACACTTTGATGACTGTTGATATAAGTATCCTCATGTCAAGTCCAAAGGAGTGATGATCCACATACCACAGGTCATAATCAAATTTCTGTTCCCAAGAGATTGCATTTCTTCCATTGATCTGAGCCCACCCTGTGATTCCAGGTTTAACCGAATGTCGACGTGATTGATCAATTGAATATAACGGTAAATATTCTCTTAGAAGAGGTCGTGGTCCCACTAAGCTCATATTCCCTATAATCACGTTGAAAAAGCTTGGAAGCTCATCGAGAGATGAATTTCTCATCATCTTGCCTAATTTTGTCATTCGCAATTCGTCCGCATTAAGGTCGCCCCTTTCATTGATTTCATTAGTCATTGAGCGGAATTTGTAAAATTTAAAAAGTTGCCCCTGTTTCCCAGGGCGCTCTTGAATAAATAATACAGGTGAGCCGATTTTAAGACGAATGAGTATGGCAAGAAGCAGCATCAACGGAGAGAGGAGAAGTAATGCAAGGGTTGCAGCAAAGATATCTATTGTCCGCTTTAGCATTCTGCCACCAAAAAATCAACAAAAATATCTGCCAGTAAGGAGCGATCATATTTTTGTTTAGCCAGCATTCTGGCATTGTCAGCCATTGATTGATTACTCTCAGGGTTATCCCTCATCCGAATTAATGCTTCTGCAAATGCTACGGCGTTTCCAGGTGCTACAACAATACCACACTCGTAAGAGGTGATTAGATTTGCTAACCAGCCTGGATAATTGTTTATAACGGGTAAGCCCAACGAAATATAGTCAAAGAATTTGTTAGGAGAGGTACCATTATAAAATGCCGGTATATTATCAAGTATCATCATCCCAACATCCACTTTCTCATAGAGGTACACAAATAAAGCACGTTTGGATAAAGGGGATAGAAAAACACAATTATCCAATTTTTCAGTTTCGGCACGCTTAATTAGATCAGGCTTTTGCTTTCCATCTCCGATAAATTGAAATTGTATGTTATTCACATTCTGTTCTTTTAAATATTTCGCTGCGTCTAGGACAGAATCAAGACCATTAGCTTGGCCATGAGCCCCAGTGAAGGCTGCAATCAGAGGTTCCCCCCCCTGTTTTTTCACAAATCCGTCTGATCTAAACAGATCCGATCCATTGGGAATAATAGCAATTTTTTTGCGTGGATACTTACTCTTAATTCCCTCTGAAATCCCAGGTGCAAGTGCTATGCATCTATCAGCATATTTATAAGAAACTGTTTCAAGAATATCCATCAATTTTAATATAACCGGATTTCTCACCACGCCCATTGCCCGTGGTAATTCCGGCCACAAATCTCGCACTTCAAAAACAAAAGGCTTCTTTCGGGTCAATTTTGCAATTATTCCAGGGATCCCAGCTGTCAAGGGTGTTGAGGTTGCAAATACTAGGTCATAACTATATTTGAGAGCTATTCTTATACCTATGACAGAATACCGAAAGAACAATATTGTCCGATTCAATAGACCATCAGCATTTGAATATGGGAGTTCCAGTTCGATTACATCAACCCCATCTACTATTCCCTTTCTGATACCCTTTATAAATTTTCCAGAAAGGCCAGTTCTTGCGATCCAGTATGAGCCACAAACAATGGTAACTTGGTGTCCATTCTTGACTAGAGATCTAGCAAACTCATATGAGCGTGTACCTGTCGAGCCACTGGGCGTTGAAAAATGTTGATGAAAGTATAATATTTTCATTTTAATAGCTCAAAACTTGTTCTGTATAGGCCTGGAGCACGAACAGTAGTTTCAATTCTCTGAGTTAAATGCTTCTCCATGTAATAGTGGGAACAGGAGATTTCTACGATTTTGTGAGAGGCATTTTTCGGAAGTCGTATTCTGATATCACCTCCCTCAACCACTCCACCCCTTATCGAATCATGCTTCAATGAAATATTGAATCCAATGATCGCATGCTCAAAGTCACCAAGTAGTTCATCTTCCACAAGCCATACATTTTCTTCAAGAATGACCCTTCTATGGTGTACACATCGATTGCTAGTCGTATACTGCCCTTCCCAGACTTGACAATTTCCCGCTTGTGTTATTTCGCGCACAAAATCCGGCTCAATCCAATCGCCCAGTATGAACTTTGACACCTCAGGCATCTGTTCCTTTCCGTCAAATGAAACAGTGTTGTGAAAGTGAACTGACTTAAAATTTAGGTTCCTATCTTTGTCCTCAGGATAATAACTATATGTACCAGAATCATGCACCACATTTTTTCCGTTATTCCAGAGGTCAAAATGGAAAATGTCATTATGAGACGGACGGAAATTGAAATTAGGGAAACGTATCATCGCCCAAGTATTATTGCCACTCATATAGGCATAACCACCTTTAAATGTTTGGCTTTTGCGAGGAACTATCTCCAGGGGATATCTTATTGTTCCAACATTCAGCCATATCAGCGGTTCATCCCATTCACCCTTGGGGAATATTGCTTTTTGATTAAAAAGTACATTGGCAGTTTGGATTGTTGGCCTGAAGTCGCGATAATTACAGCTATGCAAATTTAGTAACTGGGCACCATCATTCGATCCTAGGTTAGGAGTATGACCCGAGAGTGGATCAGTGAATATAACAAGCCAATTAATTGCTTCTCTAATTTTTTCGTACGCCAGATGCGAGAATGATGGTAAGCTCAATTCACTTCTCCAGTATTCAGCGAAGATCATCGTATCGAGAAAAACGCGATGATAGTTTGTAGAATATTGACTAAAGCCTCCATCGTCATCAATTAGTTTTTCTATGCGATTTTCAAACCATTTGCGTCCTTTTAATGCAAAATATTTTGTGTCGGGATATTTATTGGGATACTTAGAATGTAGCCAACTGGCACCAATGAAAAGTGCAGCCGACTCACTCGTTCCGTGGTTGTTGTCCTGCGCAAGGCCGTAACGAATATTTGAAGATATCCTTTTTAAGTGAGCGTAAACTACATCAGATAGAGAAAGATTAATGTCAGAATCGCTATTAATAATAATCGTCATATTCAAGAGGTTAAATACCCTGACTGACGCCTCCTGACCACACTTCCAATTAGGGCCCTGGTTTAATGGATTATTTTGGAGCCAATCACGAAGCCACCTATTCCCTACTTCCGTATAGGTCCTATTGCTTGAGACCGCAAATGCTCTTGCAAGAATTGTTAACCAGTTGAATCTTGAGGTTTCCCACAAGTTTTTTATATCACCAAATCCTTCTTGAAAATCTGGAATCTTCGTCCAATGCAAACCAGACCCAGGGAACACCTGGGCACTGAATGGGTTAACGAACCAATTTGGAGGGTCATCTATTAGTTTACGATGGCATGAGTAATATTCAAGCTCACCTGTTAAAATCCGATCTGCCTTCTTAATTAACTTTTGGGTATTAATTGAATCTAGATTTCTAATACGCCCCGTACCTTCCATCAAGGATAAAGGAATTCCGAATTTCTCAATCGAAAAGAACAACCTACGTATTCCAGTTCGCATGCTGAGCCGATACCATATTATGTAAAGAACGGATTGCGGACCCAACTTGATCAGGGTCTTCAGCAGGACTAAAAAGTTATTCATGTAAATGTGCTAGGTGGAAACTGATCTATCGGTAAAAGAATGATTAACATGAACCCATCTCTTTTCCTTCAGACTCTTCAATGCTGCGAAAGATGCCCTTGTCACATTAAATAGTTCAGATATGGGTATTAGCGGACTTCCACCCGACTTAACTATCTGAGCATATTGCGTAAATTGAGCAGTGTGCCCTTTATCAATTTTAGTTTTCAATTTTTTGAAGTCTCTGACCCCATATGCCTGCGTGATTCTAAAATTATCAATAACAAAGACTTGCTCGGAAGAGAATACTTCGATGCGCTCTTTACTGTATGACTTTGCACCATTAGAAAAGTAGTTGATTGTCGCACTACTTCCATTTACAAATTGTAGTAGCAGACTGGCATTATCGGTACCCTCATCAGGTGATGATCCGAGAGCATTTAGACAAACTGAGCTAACAAGAGATCCAGTCAAGAACACGCATAAATCTATATAATGACAGGCTTCACCAATTATTCGGCCTCCACCAACTTTGATGTCGTGCACCCAAACATTAGCAGGAATGAATCCAGCATTCATAGTTGCAACTATATTCACTAAGCCAGGGCTACTTCCCAACCTTTTTCTAATAGCACGAATATGAGGGGAGAACCTACGATTATAGCCTACGGTTATTGTGAGTCCTTTCTCTCGAGAGGCTTTAGAGCTATAGGCAGTTATAATTTTTAGTAACTCTTCTTCAGATAAGGCTAGGGGTTTTTCGACAAAAACGTGTTTACCTGCTTCCAAAGATGCAATAACAAAGCTCGCATGAGAGTTATGACGGGTAGTAATAATTACTGCATCAATTTTAGTATCATTTAAAATTTCATGGTAATCTGTTGTGCTGATCGAAATTGCATATTTTTTTGCTAAACTTGTTCCAGTAACACCACCAGAGGAAGCGATATATTTTATATCCGCATTGCAGCTAGAAAGACTGGGTAATAGAGTCATCTTTGTGAAATTTCCGGCACCTATGATTCCTAAAATAGCGTTACTTCCAGAAAACTCCCGAGGATCAAGATATATTTTCTTTTGGCGGGAAGAGGCATCTGGTTTTATTGAATACTCTAGGATTGAAGCAATCGATTTGCTTGCCTCAATATTGCCATAAATATCCATATACTTCTCAAGAGGTACAACATCACTTATTAGTTTTTTAACCTTTATCTGACCCCGGCTGATAGCCTGTAACACTGTCTCAAAATTTCTTTTCTCTGTCCACCGAACAAATGGTAAGGGGTAATCTGTTCCTACCTGTTCATATCTTTCATCATACCGCCCTGGTCCATAGGAGCATGAGACTTGAAAAGTAAGCTCCTTCTCAAAGAATTCTGCACGATTTATATTGAGTCCCACAACACCCACAAGAATGATTCTGCCGCGCTTCCTACTCATTTGTGCAGCCTGCGAAATAATTCTATCACTCTTCGAGGATGCTGTAATGATAACCCCATCTGCACCTATACCATCAGAATATTCAAATACTGACTTAATCGGGTCAATCCCCGAGGAGGGGTCTATCGTTATTATTCCCAACTCCCTGGCCATGATGCATTTGTCAGCATCAATATCGACACCAATCACTCTGCAACCATTAGCTTGAAGCATTTGTGAAGTGAGTAACCCAATAAGTCCCAATCCAATCACAACTATTGTTTCACCATAAGTAGGATTACATAATCTGATGCCCTGAAGACCGATAGAGCCAATAACAGTAAATGTTGCTTCTTGATCTGTTACATTATCTGGAATTTTAGTTATAAGATTTTGGGGTATATTTACGTACTCAGCATGTTGCCCATTTGAAGCAACCCTATCTCCAACTGAAAATTCATCTATTCCCGAACCGACTGCTATTACCTTCCCCACATTACAGTATCCTAGAGGTAAAGGTTCTTCGAGTTTCTTAAAAACTGTCTCAATTGATGGTAGAAGTCCTTCTGTTCTAATTTTATCAAGAACCATTTTTACTTTATCAGGTTGTTGTCTGGCTTTGGAAAGTAAATTTGATTTTCCAAATTCTACGAGCATACGCTCCGTTCCAAGTGATACGAGACTGTAGGTAGTTTCAATTAATACCTTCCGAGAGCTTGCAATGGGAGCAGGAACTTCTACGAGAGAAGTTTCGCCAGTTTTGAACGATTGTAGGATTTGCTTCATTTGCTATATACTCCAGGGAAATTGTTTTAACCAACTTTGAATAGACAATAAACTTAATAATGTGTATCCGTAATCATCGCTACCCTTTTTGTGGCTTTTTATCATGGTTTGTATTATTTCACTACTGAAGACTCCCTGCTCCTGTAATAATGATGGGTTTAGTCTTGAATTTAATTGTGAATTGAAATCGTCAGTTATCATGTCACGTACGGGGGCACCAAACCCTGTTTTAGGTCGATAAATGACATCCTTTGGTAAATATCTTTCAGCTACTTTTTTTAATAGATATTTTTTTTCTCCATTTTTAATTTTTAATGAACTTGGAATGTGCCCTGCGAATTCGACAAGGTCATCATCTAAATATGGAACTCGTGCTTCTAAACCAGCTGCCATGGAAAGCTTGTCTGTGTAATTAAGGTTATGATCCACAAGAAAAGTTTTTTGTTCTAACAGTAATAGTAAATCTAATCTTGATAAATTCATCGCCGATGATTTTATTAAATTCTTTGCATAATAATACGGATCATAATTTGATATTTCAGAACTAACTTGATTTGATAATAATTTTGGCGCATGGTTATTACTCGGTAGCCAATTAAAATACCCAAGCATTTGCTGATCAAGAGGTTCACCCCAATCTCTACTTAATTTTTTTAGGCGTCGTGCAAGAGGGTAATGACTAGGAAACATGTTTAATAACGAACGAGAACCACTCATAAATAATTTTGGAGGTATATTCACATATTTTTCGAGGCTGATTGCATTATGTCGCCTGTACCCAGAAAATATATCATCACTTCCAACACCCCCTAACAGAACCTTTATCCCATGACTTTGTGCTAAAGATGATATCTCATATACATTTATAGGTGCAAGATCAGCTTGTGGTTCATCAAGATGCCAAATCATCTTGTCAAATAAATCAACCATTTTGTTTTTTGGTGAAACTTCATGTAGTCTTACTCCCAGATACTCAGCTACACGTTTTGCGAATGGATAATCATTAACAAATCCTTCTTTACCTTTATATGTTTCGAGATTAATTGTGAAACAATCATAATTATTCTGTGGATAAAGTTTGTTAGCTATAGCCACTATCAGACTTGAATCCAGCCCTCCAGAGAGGAAAAAGCCCAAAGGAACATCCGATATCATTTGCCTTTCTATAGCGTTAATCAACTTTTCTTCCAACAAATCAATCCATTCTTTTTCCGAACCATATTCCCAATATTCACCTCTGAAATGTGACTTGGTATAAATTTTATCTTCAGATGACAATCCAGTTTGTGCATTAATTTTGATCATTTGACCTGGGAGAACTTTTGATACCCGTTTGTACATTGTAATCTCACCTGGGCTCCATAGAAATGATGTATAGTTAATTATTGCTTTTATGTTTAATGTTGAATCAAAATTGTTAAGCTTGATTAAACCCTTTATTTCAGAGCAAAAAGAAAAGATGTTCCCGTTTTTATAAACATATAAAGGCTTAACACCAAATGGATCTCTTGCTATTATGACTTCCTTGGCTTTTCGATCATAAATAGCAAATGCAAATATACCGATTATTATATCTAGACTCTTGCTTCCCCAACACTCCCATGCGACTAACAGCGTTTCAGTGTCAGATGTTGTAAGAAAATGATAACCTTTGCTTGTTAGAATTTCTCTGATTTCCCAGTGATTATATATTTCACCATTGAAAATTAAAATGAGACTACCATCCTTTGAGATCATGGGTTGATTTGATTTAATAGATAAATCTTGTATACTCAATCGAACATGACCCAAAGAGACTTTTCTATCGTTATACCACCCTGATGAATCTGGACCTCTATGCGCAATATCTAACAAGGGATCATCATTCCATGAAACATTAATTCCACCAATTATACCACACATGATACTAACCTCAATGATGTGGTAGGAGTATGCGATACTAAATTGCGTGTGTACAACAGTTTGCTATCAATCATGATTTGAAATTCTATTTTTCATTATTGCCTATTATGACTATTTCCTTGTTGTGTTTTTGTAGATTGCCTTTTCTCTTTTGAATAGTTTGGCTAAAAAATCAATTTCACTCCCCGAATGAACTATTATCATATTGTATCACCTTTATGATATTCTATTTTTTTGATTGTAGTGATCATAAAACAATTAGCTCATATGCTGAATTAATACTCATACATGTTCCTTCCAATATTATTGAATTATCAATATATTAGTTATTACTAGTGATCTCCTTGTACAATTTTAAAATATCCGCGCCACCATTTTGCTGAAATGGTAATTGAGCTTGTTTTATATTGCTTGTCATAGATACATGACCTTCGACCTTAGTAAGGTCGCCGACTTTGATCAATTCAACACCATCTGGTCTATCCACACAATTTGAAGCTATTACTTTAATTCCCAAAAATAATGCCTCTTTGATAGAGATAGAATCACCATCCGTACTCGTATTTCGAATAAAACAATCAGATAATCTCAATACTTCAAAGAAAGAATGATTCTCATTAATAATAATGACATTCTTCTTTAATCTCACGCTATTGTTTTTAATGTAAGTAGTGTATTCATTTGATGGATCCGAAATAATTAGTCCCAAATGGGGTCTTTGGTTAATGTAGTGAATTAAGGGGACAATGCCGTACGTTTCAACACCATTTTTGTCATATGCATAACGCCATGCATTTGAACATATAATATATTGAGTATTTGATCTCAGTGTGGCTATTTCATTTACTATTGATCTGTTTAGTTTTGTGGTATTGGATGGAGGGATAAAGGAGCTAATTTTTTGTACGCAAGTATTAAGGAGTAATGCGTCATTCATAGATTTTTTATTTAGTATAATTGGGATATTGCAGAAATAAATAGCGATTCTTGCAAAATATGCTGATATCCCCCCATATGATCCCAGGTCAGCATGAATAGTTATTATAGATATCGTTTTAAACAATTTAGAAGAAAGTACAAACATCAAGAGGAATGCAGCATTAGTAGCATGTAGATGCGCATATTTATATATTTTGATGGTTTTGAAGAAACTAAATATATTAAACTGTTTTAAATCGTAATATCCATAATGATATTGGTTATGGTCAAAATACTCTAGTAACCTAGAGAGATGAATTGTAACTCCACCAATAGGTGGGGGAGTTTTACCGATCAATAATATATTTGTGCTATTTAACATACAAGCGAGAATCCTAATTATATAATAATGAAGCCACAATCAGCCAATCTGGAACGTATCGGTGTGTTTTTTTTGATCAGGCAATTCAGGTCTACTCCAATCTCCGTCATTAAACTACCAGAATACACACTGCATGGTATTCTGGTAGTTTAACCACTTAATATGAGGATACAAACCAGTTTACTATTTTAAAATGGCACCTCGATTAATTATTCAAACAAGCTGTTATCCCCTTTCAAGACCCGGATTAATGTGGGTGCAAAGAGAAAGGCAAATAATGCACTCTCCCAGATAGTTGTTCTTTGAACAATAAATGGAATAATGACAATTAATGACGAAAATACAATCTTACTTTCATTTGATAAACGTTTCAGTTGAATAGATTTGAAGGATAGAGAAAAGGACATCCATAGCACTGAGATATACCCAAATAACCCAAGAGCACCTCCGTAATTCAAATATGATCCTACTATAAAATTAGAACCATAATAATTTTTGCTTTTCAGATATTCTCCAGTACTACCACGAAGTCTGAGCCCTGTAATATTGTTTATAATAAGTTCAGGAAAATTTGAAATGGTACTGGTAACATTATCCACCCTGACTTCAGCTGATAAATTCTTTCCGATATACTTCGTCATCAAGAAATCTCCCACAATGAACCATGCTAGTGACCCTATCAGTAATGATATAATCATGGGAATTAGAATTCGATTTCTGGTGATATCTCCCACGTACGTGTATATGAATACAATTATTAGCAATACAAAACTAATAAATCCACCAAGGGAATCAGTCAAATATAGGGCTACTGAAAATACTGCTATTCCCAAGTATTTTTTTTGATAATATGCATATGCTATTGCAGGTAGTAGATACATAGAAGTCGTCCCGGGCTCCAGAAAACACCCATAATATCGGTAATAAGCTACACCATCCCCAAGCAGATATAATAAGGATGAGTATCCCGCTAAATATACAGCATAAGGAGTGCTCAATTCCCTCATTTCCATTATCCCAGCAAACAAGAGATAATATTCGGATAAACCGAATATATTTATCCACAACATGAAATAATAATAGTACCGCCATAATATTTTGGTATTAATCACTCGGGAATTCATTAATCCTGGTATTGCTAGATAAGCGAACCATGGAATTGTTAGTCCATAAGCACCAATCAATTTTAAGTTACCAGAAACACTAATTGTGAAGTTAATGAGCATTCCTAATGTTATCATTATCCCGGGAATTAAATAGTAATACCAAACTTTTTTTGAATAAAGATCCTTACTTATCGAATTTATTGAATACATAATCCATATCGCGAGTATCAAAATATTTGAAATCCTTGAAATATTTTCTATCGAAAAGAGGAATCTAAGAGCTGTGGTCTGAAAAATGAGAGTCGCAAAAAAAAGAACACTTAGAATTTTATTTTTTTTGCTATAATAATTTTCCGTTGATATATCTCTCACGTTGGTGATAATACTATTCTTTCCCTTCTACTTATTACATTTTTATATAATTAACATGTCCTTGATAATCTCATGCTTCAATTTTAATGTTATACCCATAATACGACAAGCATAATTAGGGATTCCTCGAGGGATCTTATGCACCAAATCCCTTAGCTGGGCAAGGTTAACGGAATTAATATTATAGCTAGCTCACACTATTCTTCTATTCATTATGTAGAAGGATCCTAGTTAGAACGTCTGAAAACAAGACAATTATATGTCCAACTCGGCGGAGGGGATATACATAACAAAAATTACCATCGCAATCCAACTTCATACTGTTACTATTTATGAATATCACTTTTTGAAGAAGCTCTGAAAAAAATTAGTTAATGAGAAGTTACGAAGAATCGAACGAAATCGCACTGGGTTTTATCCATCCCCGGAAACAGGCCCAAATCGTCCTTTTTGATAAACGACATCAATTGACATCGAGATCGCCAATATGACTTTATTATAATTCATATAACACATGGGGACGTATGTCATAAAGCCTCTTGCAACGGTATGATATAGCGCTACACCCCCTTCTTTATAATCCTTTCCCGCAGTAAAACCCTCAACCTCCTTTAGAATCATAGCCTTGTGGGATGTCAATCTGTTTCTAGTTTACTTAGTTTGAATATAAGAGAAGTTCATCCATACTCTACTTGATTAAAGTACAGAATTTGGGATTCCTTATTGACATTACTGAATATCAGTTTTAATACCAACCGATAAGAATTTGCGATGATAATCATCACTTATTTCCACAAAATTTTTCTTTATAAAAATACTTAAGCATATTAATTAGTATTTGTATCATAATTTGTCTTTTTACCTGAAGATTGGGGTTTTGAATTAGTAAGGAGATATATAAATAAATCAATTTCAGGTGCTTTGCACTATACATTTTCTTATGCCCACTTGTGTTAGACCCACTAATTCTAAAATAGACCGTTGGGTATTCGGTTGCCGCAAATCTAAAACCTTTTATAAAGAGGTTTAACCAGAGGGAATAATCTTCAACCGCTAAGAGATTGGGATCTTCAGGAAATAAAATATTTTCATTTCTGACTAACACAGAAGATGTATTAATAGGATTTCTCTTAATCATTTCCTTTAGATTGTGTGTTTTATTATTTGAGGTCCTTCCAACGATATTTGATATATCTTCTTTAAAAAGGAACATGTCTGAATAAACAATATCGCATTGGGTCTCATTAATAATTATCATTTGATCGTGCAATTTATTCTTCACCCAAACATCATCATCGTCACAAAAAGCCAGGTATTTACCCTCGGCATGGCTAATACCTACGTTTCGATTTATAGCAATGACTCCATTATTATTGTTTTGAATTGGGAAAATCTTTTCACTTTTAAAACTATCAATAAATGCTAAGAAATCATAATTTGAATAATTATCGACAACAATTAATTCAAAATCCTGATAAGATTGATCAAGTATGGATTGAATTGTTTCCGTCAAATATTCTTTGCGATTGAATGTTGTGACAATGACACTAAGTTTTGGTGCTAATCTATTTTGAATTTGCTCTGGCATTATATTAATTGTGAGAGCTTTCCTGATTATTTTCCAGATAACTGAACAATTCGTTTATACCTTTTTCAATCGTATATTTTGGTATAAATCCAAGAGACTTAAGCCTATTGTTGTTTACCGTATACTTTTCGCTTGAAATTATCCGTTCTGTGTCATCAATGATACTTTTGGCCGCAATGATTGGCAATATTTTATTGTACCTTGAATGGAATTCTGTTTGAATAATCTTAGCAAGCTCTAACAAAGTTAAAGTAATACCAGAACTGATGTGATACTTATTATCCGTAGTTGATTTCTCAGCGTTGAGAAGAATTCGGATCGCCTCACAAACATCATTCCCATGGATAAAATCGCGCTGAGGGGTTCCGTCTGAGCGTAAGCGAATTTCGCTATTTGCGAATGCATTTTTACAAAGGTCGTTTATAGCCAGCCACCAACAATTATTCTCCTTAAATACTGGATATCCATAGCTGTTCGAAAGCCGTATTGAGATGACATTAGTGGCCGTTTTACGATTGTAATGATCGCCTATTTCCTCACTAATCAGGTGAGTAAGAGCATAGGTATTCGTTGTATTAGTTGGTTGTTTTTCATCAATGATAGCATTTGGTAAGTGACCATACACCTGAACGGTCGAGAAATAGATAAACTTTTTCAATCCATTTTTGGTGCATGCATCTAATAATCTCCAAGTCGGCATAACATTAATATTATTTACAATATCAGGTGCCTTTTCGGAATCATGATGATCCAATGAAACCAAATGGATTATTACATCCGGCTTTGTTTCGACAATTTCAGCAATGGTTTGATCCAGTTGAAGATCACCTTCAATAATAGCAAACATTTTACTTTTCCAACTGTCGTTTCCCGGAACCGATGGAAAACAAACAGGAATGACTTGCTCTCCCACAATAGCTAAATATTGTGAAAGCTGTGCACCGATATATCCGCTACCACCCGTAATAATTATCTTCATGCGATTAACTTTTAGCGATCTTTATTTGTCCAATTGTAATCAATAATGTCATTTTGATGTGGATCCATCCTTAGAATTTCTTCCTTGTCGTGAGGAATATCTGAGAGATTGATCACAAATGATTCTTCTGTTCCAATACCTTTAAATCCATTCCATACGTATGGAGGAACAGTTACCATAACATACTGGTTTTCGCCGATTATTATTTCCTGAATCTGCTTATAAGTTTCTGAATCAGATCTATCGTCATAGAGAACAAATTTGATATTACCCCTAAGCACTACATAGTTTAAGGTCATAAATTTATGCATGTGCCAACCTTTTACAACCCCCGGATAAACCGTAGAGCAATAAACTTCACCGAAAGTGGTGAAAATACTATCTGATGATTTCATTATATGCATAATCTTCCCCCTGTCATCAGGAATGATTTTTCGAGTAGTTATTTTAACACCGTTAATCATTGATTTGAGGCCTCCACATAATTATGAATATCTTGTAAAGATAAAACTTTAGGGTCATTGCCGTGCAAATATTTTTTATACCACTCTATGGTTCGTAAAACTGTTTCATCAAAGTTCCAAACAGGCGTCCATTTTAACTGATGGTTAGATTTATCACAATTTAAATGCAATAGTCCGGCTTCATGTTTTTCATCATCTGCATTACCCAAGACAATTGAACCTTTCCCCATAATATTGATTGTCGTTTCAGCTAGCTCTTTAACTGTTTTAATAGATTCTATGGTTGGTCCAAAGTTCCAGGAACCTGCATATTTTCTAGGATCTTCGTACAATTTTTGGGCTAAAAGCATATAACCTGAAAGCGGTTCCAGAACATGTTGCCACGGTCTTGTTGCTTGTGGATTGCGAATTATGATTTCTTTTCCATTTTTTATTGAGCGGATACAATCCGGAATTATCCGATCAAGAGCCCAATCACCTCCGCCTATCACATTCCCCGCCCTAACACTTGCAAGTCCAACATTACTATTCGAAAAGAATGAATCCCTGTATGAGGAAAACACATTTTCAGCTGCAGCTTTCGATGCACTATAAGGGTCATGACCGCCCAATTCATCGTTCTCACGATAGCCCCAAATCCATTCCTTATTTTTGTAACATTTATCGCTAGTAACATATATCAATGACTTGATAGAGTTAGACTCACGGACGCATTCTAATATATTTACCGATCCTGTTACATTAGTCTCAAATGTGAGTTTGGGTTCAACGTAAGATAATCGAACTAATGCTTGCGCAGCAAGATGAAAAACAATTTCTGGCTGCGTATCCTGAATCGCTCGATTCATTTTTTCATAATCTAGAATATTACCATCAATATGTGTAATTTCGTTTTCCAGCTTTAAAATATTGAAATGGTCATTTTCATAATCAGCCGGAAGAGCATATCCATAGACTTTCGCACCAAGATTACTTAGCCATAAGGCTAGCCAAGAGCCTTTAAAACCAGTGTCCCCTGTTACCAATACTGTTTTTCCCTTATAAAAATTTTCAATATTACTAATTATTTCCATATTTTCCACGGTGCCTTATTGCTTTTGTATAAAGTATTGAGTAACGAATATTCACGATAAGTATCCATAGGCTGCCAGAAACCATTGTGCGGGAACTGTCTTAATTCTTTATCTCGAACAAGATTTTTAACTGGGTCTTGTTCAAATATTAATTCATCACCTTCTGGTAAATATTCAAATAATGAATAATTGCACACAAAATATCCTCCATTAATTCTACCTTCAGAAGTTTGGGGTTTTTCATTGAATTCAGTAATTAACCCATTATTATCCATTCCCAGTTCACCAAACCGTCCCGCTGGACGGACGCCTGTCAATGTAAGAATATTTCCATGATTATTATGAAAGGATATAAGTTTATTCAGATCCACATTGGACAGGCCATCTCCATAGGTAAGCATAAACTGTTCACCAGGTTCTATGTATTTCTTTATTTTACGAATCCGAGCACCTGTCATTGCATTTAATCCTGTTTCAGCGAAGGTTATTTTCCAACCTTTTTCATTATGTCCATTGTGAAATTCAATTTTTTCGCTTTCACCAAGTGTCAAAGTAAAGTCCGTAGTGGTAATCTCATAATTCAAGAAGAAATCTTTGATCTCCTTCCCTTTGTACCCGAGGCAAAGAATAAATTCATTATGGCCATAGTATGCATAATATTTCATGATATGCCATAGTATTGGATAGGAACCTACCGGTATCATTGGTTTAGGGATATCCTCCGCTACATCCCTAATTCTGGTGCCAAAACCACCACAAAGAATTACAACTTTCATAGTATCGCCTTAATATTTTTTATAGATGTTAATATATTGATCAATTGATTTCTCGACATAATAGCTAGCACTAAATTTTTCTTGCGCATTTTTCCCGAGCTTCTCTATTGTGTTTTTGTCCGTCATTTTTTCAATGGCTTTTGCCAGATCTATCGAATCTGCGGGCTCAACCAATAACCCATTTATACCATCGTCAATTTGTTCCGGAATTCCAGCAATTTTGGCGCCTATTACGGGTTTTCCCATTCCCATCGCCTCAATAATCACATTTGGGAAATCTTCATCTTCGACTGAAGGCAAAACCACAACATCAGAAGCATTGTATAAATCAAAGATATTGTCGACATGGTCAATGAGGACAACACTAGAAGATATATTATTTTCAGCAATGAACCTGATGATCCTTTCTTTTTGACTACCTGTCCCTTCAATAATGAATAATGGCATATTAGAATTTGGGACTATTTTAGATAGAATTGTAATGGCTTTGAGTAAAAACATGTGTCCCTTCCTTTCCTCAAGAATCGCGATAACAGAAAAGATAAGGCGACTAGTCTGTTTAATGCCAATTTCAGTAAAAAATTGTGATTTACATTTCTTGATATCTCTGAGCTTTATACCATTAGGAATATTCATTACTTGATCATCTTTTAAGGAAAGCACCTTTCTTAATTTTACTGCAGCATGATTAGAACCAGTGATAAATAAGGTAACCTGTCTTTTTATATATAAGTCTAGAAAATAGTCGAACCACCTTAATGGATGATTATATCCCTGTGCCATGTTGTTGACAACATATACAATATTTTTTATCCCTAGAAGTCTGGCTGCGATAATCATTGAGTAACAGGTTACTGCGGCCGGGTATCCCCCATTATTAATGTGTACAATGTCTATTGATCTACCCTTTATCACTTTATAAAGCCGAGTAATAGAAGAAGCTATCGTAGTGTATTTCCAGACAGGAATAATAATAGCTGCGATCAGCAGATATAAAATAGAGCCCTTTGTAAAATATTTTAATAACCTTCGATGAAGTTCAGCACTTAATAATAATGTCGGGATATAATTTGCCCTTTTATTGTGAACTCTTGCAGTGATTCCCCTTTGATAAGTTTCTGATTGTCTGTAAACAAAATCGATGTTAAAATTTCTTTGCAATAATTCTGAATTCAAAAAATTGGCTATCATGTTTTCACATCCAGCGAAAGAGGGACAGTCAGAATAAAATAGAAGGGATTTTCTCATAAGGGTGAATCGTTTTTTTCCAAATAATATTTTGTAGTTTCATTTATACCATCATTAAAATTAAAACTAGGAGTCCAGTTTAATATTTCTGAAGCTTTGCTGACATCCAGGTGATAATTCATCAATTCAAATTGTCTGTATGGAATGGTGCCAATATTTAATAGATGTTCCTTATTTAGCTTTGATGCAATATGAATTGCTACATCCTTCAATTTAACAGATTGGGAAGCTCCAATGTTTATTATTTCACCATTACATTGATCATTGTTCAGGGTCAACTCGATTGCGTTTATTAGATCCATTACAAATATAAAATTTCTGTATTGATCGCCAGGAGTCATATCAAATAGCTTATTTTTAATTAGGCTTTCTATCAGGGCAGGAATGAACATTTCAACTCCCTGTCCGGGTCCATAAGCGATCGAGGGCCGTAAAATAACTACTGGGAGTCCATACAGCTTATAAAATATTCTACCTATAATGGATGCAGAAAGTTTTGATAATCCATATGCCGAGGAGGGATCTGTTTTACCATCTTCGGTATATATATTCTTTAAATTACCGTATTCCTCAGCTGTCCCCATGAGAACGATTCTTTTAAGATTTTTTATTTCATCAGCCGCATTTAGGATATTTAGTGTACCGAAATAATTGATGCTCATTGAGATTTCAAACTCGGTTCTTGTGTTAATTCGATTTTTTAAACCGGCAAGGTGAATGATATAATCAGGGGAATATTTTAATAGTACTCTTCTAAGGAACTTATTATCCTGTATACTTCCAATATGGTAATCAACTTTCTCTCCGTAATTAGTAATAAAATCTGCGCCATAATTTTTATCTATACAAATCAATTTGCTATTGGACATCAATAATCTAGAAATCAGGTGCTTGCCGATAAAACCAGAAGCCCCAGTTATAAGAATTCTTGTCTTTGAATAACTTTTCCCTTTCAAAAGACTTCCCTTATATTTGGTTTGATTCATGGAGCGTTAGAAGGTGCTTCAGCGTTCGAACTGGTTTCTTTTCGATCCTTGCATACTGAGCACAGAATTGCTCACGAGCAGTTTGAACTTTTGGGGACTCCCACCACTCTCCAACATTTCGACAATGCCTGGTGACCATAGCTGCAGCTTGTTCGGGGCTATCATGTAGGATACCAGCATTTCGCAGTAACTTATAATAAGGTTTTGCACTTGGTAGAAAATCATCCATCCCTTTATGCCAGAAGCACATTATTGGGATGTTTAATGCGAGGGATTCCAATATACCAGTAGAATCGTATGAATATATTGTCAACATATTTTGATCAATTAATTTTTGGATTGGCACTCTACCACTTTCAATTCGTACATCAGGACAGCGCTCCTGCCAGCGTTCCTCCTCACCCCAGTGATATTTTTTATATGCTGCATGTAAGCGAACAGTTAGCGTATTTTGAATTGCTTTGGGAAGCGATTCAACAAAACGAAACTGCTGATTTTGATAATTACTGAACTCAGAGTAATTGTCCCATAATGCATTCCGGCCGCCCAAATTTGTCTCAATTAATAGTATGCCGCCAACCTTCAAAGAAGAGCGAATCTTCACACCAGCCATTTTGAAGATGAACGCAGGAACGATTTTAGGATCTATATTTGACCACCCCCACGTAATATACTTGTCAGAGGTTACTACTTCAGGTTGGTTTTCGAAAGATGGCCAAGTGCCATTGTTCCCATGTTGACCAACATAATAGCGAGTACCATGCTCAACTTTCAAACCGGTCCAAGCTTTAAATATTTCGTCAGTATCATAGTTATTTGAGGTATAAATGAATCTCGGTTTTGCCGGCCACGGCAAGGATTTGACCTGTTCAAGCATCAGCTTGTATCCTTCAAGATAACAGGATGGAATTACATCTGCCAATTGAAGACGTACAAAACGGTCAAACCCTTGATAATTCGTCACATCAAGACTGAATCGTTGGCGTTGTCCATAGTCTGGCAGAACTGTATTAAGTGGTGGGCTTCGCCAGATTTGAGGACATTGGCCAAGCATGAGTTCCAATTTTATTTTTTCTCTTCGAGGCAAATAACTACTAATAATGAAGGCGTCATTATTCCTGCTAAACATGGGCAACAATTTATTTCTCAGGTTAAAAATAAGTTTTTTATCTTCTGGCGAAGTTACTATATCAAAATATCTGTCTTCTATCACAATACTTTTATGCTGGAAGGATTTTGATTCTATTTTATTATTCTCGTTCGATAAATACATCAATATTCTGGAGCTAAGCACATGATTCCATACATCATTATCACAAGCTCTCATAAATCTGGTCGAATCCGCTGTGGCAAGACTGTAAGATCCGACATCAAGAATTGTAGTGCCTGAAATCGAGTAATTATTCAGGGTTTGTTCCAATGTATAATATCTATTGAAAATCAACTTCACATACCGACGAAGCCAATGGCCCAGAACAATTTGCCAATATCGCACACTGTGATCCGTGCAATGGAATGCATTTAAACCGTTGGATAGTTCTTTTAGTAGTTGATTTGAGAGATTCTCAAAAGTGACAAGGCTGTGCTCTTTCTGGTTGGGCTTTAACCCAAATGGTTTCGCCAACTCAAAATCCATGGAGGACCAGACAAATCTACGATCGTAATCTTGGCACCATTGGCCAAGGAATATAACCGGACCATCAAAAATCCATGAACGTTCATCAGCAGTAGTAATGAGATAACGATTCATAACATTTTCCAATACGTTCATATCCAAATAGTGGTTCTCGCCTGCCCATATTCTCAGGAAAAATATATTCACACATCTGTGCAGCTAATGATTTTAAATTATCATTTTGACCAAGGAACATAACACTCAAGGGCATTTTCATGGGTAGCAGCATTTATTTACTCCTCATGCTTACTATTCTCTCAGTTAATATTTCATAAATTCCATAATTAGTAAATTTTTCGAAAATGAAGGTCATGATCCCATAAATTAATATTCCGACAAATATCAATCCTAAAAACTCTGCGAATTGAACTTGTGCAAGAAATTTACCTTTTATTTGGATGATAATAATGGCCATAATACATGTGTTAATTATTGGTATTAATATTGGCTTGAGAAACTCAAAAAATGAGCATCCAATCACCTTAAAAACCATATACCATCCGTATGGTGAAGGAATCAAATAACTTAACAATAACGATACCACTGCTCCCGAGGCTCCCCATTTTAAAGAAAATGGGTAAACAATAGCAGCAAATATTATTACACCTAGATAAGATATCCTTGTGTTAATCGAAGGTCTCCCATATGCTTGGAATGCAACGCTTGCTGGGGTGTTTATAATTCCCAAGCCTGCCTGCAATATTAATATTTGCATTAAAGGCACAATAGGAAGCCATTTATCCGTTAAGAATAGATGGACAAAATCTCTGCTTAATACAAAGAGTCCACCTGCCATGGGGATTCCAATAAAGGTTAGAAGCTGTAACGTTTTCAGATAGGCCTGTTTGAATCTATTAGGGTCATCCTGTAACTGAGAGAAGGCTGGATATCCGACCTTCCACACAACCTCACTCACCTGCTGCAATAACCTTTCTGAAAATACATTGGCCCGTTCATAAAATCCAAGCGTGGGAAGACCGAAATATTTTCCCACAAACAGGGACATCCCTTGCGTTTTTAATACTACAGCTATTGATCCGCCAAAAATCCATTTCCCAAAGTGAAACAACGTCTTGGCTCGTTGAATGTTGAAATCAAGCCGAGGTCGGTATGGATGCATAATATACGAAATAAAAAAGCTTGCAATTCCGGACGTAAGGCTTCCCCAGACCAAAGCCCAAACCGATTGTAAATGAATGGCTAAAGGGATCACTACTGAGACATAAACTATAACGGGGACGAACTCTATCACAAATTGTTTTTTAAAATCAAGATTCTTTTTGTAATAAATTACACCGATATTGCGTAGCCCCTGAAATACAAGCGAAACACTAATTACACGCAATATTAACAAGGATCGAGGTTCATTAAAATAAAAAGCTATAAGAGGTGCGGAAAGGAAAATGAAAAAAAATATAATCAGGTATCGTGCAAGTTCAAAAGTCCAAGCAGTATTAAGAAAATCTTGTGGTCTCTCTTGTTTTTGTATCAGCGCAGTTTCGAATCCAGTTTGGGTAGTACTTTGGGATAAGGATATTATAGACATGGCTACTGCCAGCAAACCAAAATCCTGAGGTGCCAAAATCCTAGCCAAGACTATAGAGGAAATTATATTCAAGCTCCTAGTACTTATACTAGCAGCGACTACCCATAGCGCTCCCTTACTCACTTTCTGAGACAAAGACTTTTCTGTCTGGTTTTCCAAACCTCAATCAACCTTGCTGGTCATAGGTATTCATAAAAATAATAGAGTCCTCAATTAAGATTAAAGCCTCAACCACCCACACAATTTTTGCAGGCGGCACATCAAATTAGTACTACGGTCTCCCATTATTAGTTAGATAATTGATTTATCCTTTCAAGTTATCAAGGCATTAGATTAAGATTGAAAGGTGGTATCTCAAGAGCTTTTGTTTACCTCACCAATATTATCTAATAACTTATAGAATGTAATTAAGGGATAAAGGCTGTGATTAGTTCATCCAATCCAAATAAAAGGCAATCTATCCAGTGGGGATATTGATTCAAATGATTTATGGTGAAGTGCCATTCAAACTTTGGATTAATTCATTTTATGTCAGATCCAGAAAAATCGAAAGAGAGATACTTGAGGATGTAGTACCACCTCGCCGAGTCTCATCAAGTTCTCTTGCAGAGTATAGAATCCGAAAGAAATAATTATCGTTCATTTCAAAATAATCAATTGAGGCAATCAGTGCTGATCGAGACATATCACATAAAATGGACATTGTTTTAGTTTTATCACCCACCACCAATTTCCCTTCAGTGTTTCCCAATCCATGTCGGGCAGAAATTAGGCTAGAATAAATATTTCCATGAGACAGGTTTTGACCCTTCAGGAAATATTTTTCAATTTCAACCCCTCCATTGTGAGATTCAATATAAAGGCTATCTCTATCCCATGAATCTGGTAATAATGTGAGACAAAATGGCCGTATAACGGATTTTTCTGTGGTTTTGATTTCAATTGTTTTGTTAAATAGTAAGCCGTCTGGGAACGCTGAAAAATGATTTTGAAAATTGTATCCTTCGCCTTTCAGTTCTGAGGAAATAGTGATAGATGATTGATTTTTATCTATTTTGACATGAGCGGGTTCCAAATCGGTGATTTTGTGTTCGGCCGGTCTGTCTATTACTACATTACCAGAATAATAATCTGCCCCCATCGTAATGTCATCATAAAAGCCATGCTCGATTGTGCCAAAGATCGGTCTATTCCCATATTTTTTTATGACCAGTTTATGAATCGCGAGACCTTTATGTTTGTTTAGTACCAATCGGTAATTTCCATTATTAACGGTAACCCATTTGGAATCTACTTCGCATTCAATTTTGCTCTTGTCGTGTTGAGAATATTTTTCGAATCCCACTTCCGGGGACCGATTGCTTACCACCTCATCCAACTGTTTCTTATATTCAATCCATCGTTTTTCAGTAATATGGGTTCTAAAATCGCTTGACCAGAGATAACACAGCTCCCTCCAATCTTCATATTGTGTCTGCTTAGAAGGACTTAAGCTATGGTATAGCTGATAGCATTTTGTATTGATGGCTAAATCATCTCTGCCAGATAGAGCCCAGCGATTGATATTATATTTCTCCTGTTTTTTTACGGGAATTGGTTGCGCAGGTGACTCAAGCGCAAGCGTATTACTCTCTCGCTTAGAATTTAATACCTCTGAAGGGAAAATGAGATTACACCATGTTTGCTCATTCAGTAGAGCAAAAAGACTTTGAATTCTATCCCATTCGGTTTGGGAATCCAACACATGTTCTGTTCCATATCGCCCTGGTCGGTAATCAAATATTTCTGCATCGTTTGAGTAAAGTGGAAAAAAACGCTTGTCAGATCCATTGTTAGATTGAATGTAATCAATGTAATCACTAAGATCTAAATACCCGTGGGCATATCTCTGGAATTTTTGAAAGGCTATTGAGTCAGCCCATATTAGAGCCAATTCCGATTGACTACTACCCTTTACTGTCTGAGGATAATAACGCCATACATTTTTCCAGTCTGGATGTTCTTTTCGTGGGTTGTTCCATTCCATTATGATTGATTTATATCTATGATTTGCATAATGCTCAATCATTCCAGAAGAATAAGCCATTTCATTGACAAGTGCCATCTGGGGTTCCACGCCCAATATTTCTTGGTATATATCTTGACCTATTGATTGGTTCCAATCATTAACTTCTGCAGGAACGAGAGGACCAATAATTTGGGAATAACCAGACCCGATAAATTCGATTTTTCTAGCTCGTATAAATTGTTTGAGCTTGTCAATCCAATTTTTGTCAATCGCCTGAATAATCTCCAGAGTTAGAGCTGGGGCTTCAATTGCAATCGGGAAACCCATTTCAACCAATTTGAATAAGGGCCAATAACAATTATTTATCACAGTTCTTCTATCGTCTTCTTCGATTGAGGAAAACATGAGATTTAGATGGAATACTGTGTATAGATTAATCATAGAAGAAGTGAACCCAATATTAGCGAGTTTGAATTTTTATAGCTTTTACGGCTGATTCTGCTCGTTGTATTGCTTCTTGCTTATTACTGCCCACAGCAATAACGAACCCTGCTCGTGACGTATGGTTTGTTATCATCGATATGGTGTCTCCGACAGTTACAAAAAAACCAATTTTATATATTCCTTCTTTATCTCCAATTTTATCTGCATTCAAAATAGCTGAAACAATCCCTGGTTTTGGGAATATGTATCTTATAGCAACCCCTTTATTCATTGTTGGGATTAGCTGGTTTGTATCTATTTTTTCGCCAAGCGATTGATTTATTGATGCACCAATGAGATCTACACCTGTACCCTGAGGTATTTGATCAGTACTAAACCAACCACCCGATAAACGTGTGGCAATCTCAATCACTTTGGGTCCTTTTTTGGTGAGCACCATATCACCCTTAATAACCCCGTCTTGGACACCCAATGCAATGCCGGCGTTGATTGCCATAGATGAAACTTTTTGCTGATCGACTCCTGAGAGAGACGAGGGCATGTCGCCACCGTTCTCTATGATGTACGGGGAGAATTTCTCCAAATATTCATAATTTCTATCAGAAAACCCGATGGGGTAACCAATACCATTAACTATGAGAGCCTCAGTACTTATCTGAGCACCTACTAGGTATTCTTCTACCATGACCCTACCAGAAGGAGATTCCATTTTGCTATTATTGAATGACCATCTCAGCATTTTAGAATCCTTTAATAGAAAAACGCCACGCGATCCGCGACTGTCTACAGGTTTAATAATAAGGGGGAAGCCCTGAGCATCAATGAGTTTAACTAAATCCACATAATTAGAAATTTCCCAATACAATGGAATTGGGATATTCATTTCCAATAATTTGTTTTTCATCTTTATTTTATCAGTCGAAAGAGTAGCTGTTTTTAGAGATAATCCCGGCGTTCCCAATATTTTTGCTACATATGCTACCGTATAAGGAACATCCGCCGCCATAGCAATAACACCATCAATCTTACATACTTCCTCACTATACCGTTTGGCTAGTTTTGCTGTCTCCAAAAAATCATAAGTACTAGCAACGATATGGTCATCAGCGCGTTGCATCCCTGGAGCGCTCGGATTTAAGTCACTGACGATAACATTTAACCCCATTTCCTTAGCTCTAATAATTCCTGGAACCGCCTCCTCACCACCCGAGATAATCAGAATAGATTTTTTTTTAACCAAAATACATCCCACCATTAACGTTAATTGTTTGCCCTGTTATATAAGATGCACCATCAGAGCATAGAAACTTTACTGTTTCCGCAATTTCTGAAATTTCCGCAATACGTCCAATGGGAATATTTGAGACCTTCCTTTTCCCGGCATCTGACTCTAGTTCCCCATCTGACATTTCAGTTCTGGCTAATCCAATGGCGACAGCATTTGACGTAATCCCAGCGCTAGAAAATAATTTTGCTGTAGATTGAGTAAAATTAATTAATGCAGCCTTTGATGCTGCATAATGGACTTGATTTAATCCGCCCCATTGACCACCAATTGATGTGATATTAATTATTCTTCCAAAATTCTCATTAATCATTTCTGGAATTAGCTCTTGCACAAGAACAAATGGCCCCTGCAGATTTACTGCTAACATATGGCTCCAATCATCATCAGTGATTGACAGAAACGGTTTTTCTTGAGCGATAGCGGCATTGTTTATTAAGATAGATATTGGCGTCTTATAAGTTAGTTTGATTTCCTCAAGCCCTTGCATAATACTATCCCTGCTTTCAACTGCTATTTTGACCGCTATTGCTTCACCACCAACTTTTGTTATTTCTTTTACAACCTCAGCAGCTGAATCAACGTTCTTATTATAGCTGAATGCTATGCGATAGTTTGCTTTTGCCAAAAAAATCGCCAAGCCCCTTCCAATACCGCGACTTCCTCCAGTAATCAAACACAACCTTTTTTGAGGTTTCACTTTGTCAAATCCATAAATTGTTTGACACTTTTGACTATTCCTAGAGCATCCAATCCATATTTTGCCGCGAGCTCATCCGATTCCCCAGATTCTCCAAATACATCTTTCATTCCTAAAATTTTTACTGGCACTGGAGTGTTTTGAACGATCACTTCAGCGACTGCACTTCCCAATCCTCCAATGGTACTGTGGTCCTCCACCGTCAAGATACGACCTGTTTCTGTTGCGCATTTAATAATTAACGCTTCATCTATTGGTTTTATTGTGGACATATTCACAACTCTGGCGGAGATTCCCTCGGACTCAAGGTGCTTGGCAGCCTCCAAAGCTCTTGCAGTAGTCACGCCACATCCTATAATTGAAAGATCACAACCCTCCTTCAATATACGGCCTTTACCAATTTCAAATTGATAACCTGAGTCAAGAATTCTTTGAGAGTCGCTCCGCCCAGTGCGCATGTATACAGGACCTATGTATTCAAGCATTGCTCTTGTAGCCTGCTTAATTTCGAGTGGATCACATGGTGATAATACTACCATATTGGGGATTGCCCTGAACATTGCAATATCCTCAAGACATTGAGCTGATGCACCATCAGGTCCTACATCTAACCCAGGATGACTTGCAACGAGTTTCACATTCATATCAGCATATGCAATTGATAAACGAGCCTGCTCTATTGCCCGTAGCATAAAAACAGCGAAAGTTGTAACAACAGGAATTATGCCTGTTGCAGCAAGTCCACCAGCCATAGCAACCATATTTTGTTCAGCTATACCACATTGAATGAATCGAGAAGGATAAGCTTTGCGAAAGTGATGGGCTCCTGTACCACCCGCAATATCTGCATCCAAAACAACCATAGCTGGAAAATCATTTGCAATACCCGTAAGCGCCACGCCAAAAGCCTCTCTAAGTGAATCACCGCTACTACCTATCAAAACTGGTGCGTTATTCATGCATTGCCTCCTCTATCTGGTCTGCTGAAGTGCCTAGATCGAATAAGGCGCGCTCTATATCCTTGCGACTCAACTTCGCACTACCGTGCCAAGCGGGCGACGCCTCCATATAGGAAACTCCTTTTCCTTTGATTGTATGCGCTATAATCACGGTGGGCTTTTCATTAGTTTTCCGAGCTTCATTGAATGCTGTCTCAATATCCTTAAAATTATGCCCATCAATTTCCAACACATCCCAATTGAATGCACGCCATTTATCGGCAAGAGGTTCAAGGCGTATTATGTTTTCATTAAGATCATCACTTTGCATTTTGTTATAGTCAATGATTGCACATAGATTATCAAGGTTATGATGTCCTGCAAACATCACTCCTTCCCACACCTCCCCTTCTTGTAGCTCACCATCTCCAAGCATCACATACACGCGGTTTTGAATATTCTGGAATTTCAGTCCATATGCTTCACCTATTGCAAAGGAAAAACCTTGCCCTAGTGACCCGGTGCTTGCTTCGACCCATGGTGCAGAAGTTCTACTAGGATGGCCCTGAAGTTCGTGATTTAGCTTGCGCAAACACTTAAGTTTTGACCTATCAATTATACCTGCCTCTGCGGCAACGGAGTATAATGCTGGACACGCATGTCCCTTGGAGAGAATAAATCGATCTCTATCATTTATGGACATATCTTTCGGGTCAAAATCAAGTTCATTTAAAAACAGAAACGCAATTATGTCGATAGCAGAAAGCACTCCACCTGGATGCCCTGACTTAGCTAAATAGATACTATATAGGGCATTTGCCCGTAAACTATTAGTAAGCTCTACATTGATCATTTTATTCATATAGATCCTCAAATTCTTTATTTAATAGTCTTGAGAGCACAAGAAATTCATGATTCAAATATTTAATTTTTGATTTGAATATTGCAAAAATGACTATGTCGTATGTGCTCTGTGGTGCCAGATTGATGGTATCACCACAATATCTATGTGGCATATAGCTCAGGATCTCCAAACCGTGAAAATCTCCGGTTGGTAATTCACTCAAGTCTATCTCGGGAACGGTTGTACACCCCTTGACAAATAAGCTAATGTAACCATAATGATGATCATCTTTGAATGTAGTATTAGGTAATATACCATCCTTAACATAACCAAAATATTTCTTGGATAAGCTGTAATTAACATTCGAGAATATATACTCAGTATCAATTTCACCATGGAATCTTGATGAAAGCTCGATGAGATAATGTTTGCCATTACTATCAATCAATATGTCTGCTTTGGCCATTCCATAAAATTCGATATCTGTAAGATAATCTTCTAATACACCATAGGCCTTATCTAAGAGATTCTCATCATATTCTGTGATTGTACCAATTGGAACATGATGACTAACATGATCAAAATATCGATAAACAGATCCAAGTCTATGTGTACTTCTTTCAGTCTTAAAGATGTTTATTCCAAGCTCACTGCCTGGGATATACCTCTCAATTATTATGGGGTTTTCAAAGTTGATTGCATCATATTCGCTAGGATTGTTGATGATTCTAATTCCTTGGCTTCCACTTCCGATGTACGGCTTGATGATCACTGGGTAACCCAAGGGACACTCATCCTTCTTTTTAAAGGTATCCCATGGAATTAGGTAATCTTTCTGGCCTACAAGCCCTCTAAAACTCAATTTGTCAAGTAGAGTTATACCTGTTTTAATTGAAGTATCTTGAAGTCCAAACAGGTATGAAAGAACAAGTCTTGAAGGTATTAGTATATCATTATTTGCCCAAAGAGCCTTTATATTTACCTTGAGTGCCTTTACTTGAGCATAAACTTGACTAATATTAGTGCAATCAATATTTAAAAAAATATCACAGAGGTTTTTGCTCTTTGCATCT
>Ga0233437_1002138_pt1 | contig 31567 bp, 26 predicted proteins | sample SI_122_August201_FD_182714 | JGI IMG/M metagenome (GOLD analysis project Ga0233437, IMG submission 182714) | Seawater microbial communities from Saanich Inlet, British Columbia, Canada - SI_122_August2016_200_MG | ecosystem: Environmental > Aquatic > Marine > Inlet | place: Canada: British... | reverse complement strand
GTAATGAATAGATTGAGCACAGTATCCCAAAAGAACTTTTATTTAAATGAAGCTTACGCTTCGTTTAAGGAGGTGATCCAACCGCAGGTTCCCCTACGGTTACCTTGTTACGACTTCACCCCAGTCATGAATCATACCGTGGTTAGCGCCATCCCGAAGGTTCAGCTACCAACTTCTGGTACAACCCACTCCCATGGTGTGACGGGCGGTGTGTACAAGGCCCGGGAACGTATTCACCGCGACATTCTGATTCGCGATTACTAGCGATTCCAACTTCATGCAGTCGAGTTGCAGACTGCAATCCGGACTACGATCGGCTTTCTGAGTTTCGCTTCAGCTTGCGCTTTCGCATCCCTCTGTACCGACCATTGTAGCACGTGTGTAGCCCTACCCATAAGGGCCATGATGACTTGACGTCGTCCTCACCTTCCTCCGCTTTATCAACGGCAGTCTCCTTATAGTTCCCACCTTTACGTGCTGGCAAATAAGGATAAGGGTTGCGCTCGTTACGGGACTTAACCCAACATCTCACAACACGAGCTGACGACAGCCATGCAGCACCTGTCTCTTCTTGCCCGAAGGCACTGACTCATTACAAGTCATTGGAAGGATGTCAAGGGTAGGTAAGGTTCTTCGCGTTGCATCGAATTAAACCACATGCTCCACCGCTTGTGCGGGCCCCCGTCAATTCCTTTGAGTTTTAATCTTGCGACCGTACTCCCCAGGCGGAGAACTTAATGCGTTAGCTTCGCCACTAACCTGCCCATTCCAACTCACTTATTAAAGTAAGCTCGAATGGGCAGGCCAACAGCTAGTTCTCATCGTTTACTGCGTGGACTACCAGGGTCTCTAATCCTGTTTGCTACCCACGCCTTCGCGCCTCAGCGTCAGTATTGGTCCAGTGAGTCGCCTTCGCCACTGATGTTCCTTCCGATATCTACGCATTTCACCGCTACACCGGAAATTCCACTCACCTCTACCATACTCTAGTGAACTAGTTTTGAATGCAGTTCCCAGGTTGAGCCCAGGGCTTTCACATCCAACTTGATTCACCGCCTACGCGCGCTTTACGCCCAGTAATTCCGATTAACGCTTGCACCCTCCGTATTACCGCGGCTGCTGGCACGGAGTTAGCCGGTGCTTCTTCTGTAAGTAACGTCAAAACAATCTGCTATTAACAAACTGCCCTTCTTCCTTACTGAAAGTGCTTTACAACCCTAAGGCCTTCTTCACACACGCGGCATCGCTGGATCAGGGTTTCCCCCATTGTCCAATATTCCCCACTGCTGCCTCCCGTAGGAGTCTGGGCCGTGTCTCAGTCCCAGTGTGGCTGATCATCCTCTCAAACCAGCTATGGATCGTCGCCTTGGTAGGCCTTTACCCCACCAACTAGCTAATCCAACATGGGCTCATCCTCAGGCGCCAGGCTTGCGCCCGGCTTTGGTCCGTAGACTTTACGCGGTATTAGCCCGAGTTTCCCCGGGTTGTCCCCCGCCTAAGGGCAGATTCCCATGCATTACTCACCCGTCCGCCGCTCGTCAGCATTAAAATCCACCGAAGCTTCTTCTAATCTGTTACCGCTCGACTTGCATGTGTTAAGCGTGCCGCCAGCGTTCAATCTGAGCCAGGATCAAACTCTTGCATTTATAATATTGACGACTTCGTTCAATCAACTACTCATCTTTCGATAAGCAATCTCCTAAACAGAGCCCTTTAACTTTTTGTGGTGCTTTCACTACTCAACTTAAGCTACGCTTAAATCAAGCAATTCCAGCCCACTTCTTTCAGGTACTGTACTCAATTCTATTCATCACTTGTTTGTTAAAGATCGTCTCGCGCTCAGCGAAGAAGGGCCATTATAGGCCCAAAAGTCTGGGTGTCAACGAGAAAGTTTATTTTTTTTGAATTCATTTGTGGATGCGGTAAATGATTGGTTTCTGGGGCTTTTCTGGATCCCGTGGTCAAGCCACGGGATGACTTTATTTTAAACTACGGGATGACTTTATTCGAAGAATGTCATGCCGCGGCTTGACCGCGGCATCCAAAACCCTTTACTTCAATGTCACCTTAGCAAACCGTCGCTTCCCTACCTGGAACACGTACTCACCACCGCGCTGAACCATCAACTTGCGATCTTGCACGCGCTCACCATCCATGCGAACAGCGTTTTGTTTAATCATTCGGTAGGCGTCCGAGGTACTTGTTACTAGATCGGCCTGCCTTAGTAATAAAGCAATGGGCAAACCTTCGTCATCCGCTTCAAGCGTTAACTCTGGCATGTCTTCTGGCATGGCGCCGCGTTGGAAGCGGCTGATGAATTCTTCATGTGCGGCGGTTGCTGCTGCTTGATCGTGGAAGCGTGCGACGATTTCTTCTGCTAATAAGAATTTTGCGTCACGGGGGTTCATGCCGTCGTCCACTTGTTGCTTTAATGCTTTGAGCTCCGTGGGTTGCTTGAAGCTTAGTAAGTCAAAGTAACGCCACATCAAATCATCTGATACCGACATGAGCTTGCCAAACATTTCGTTTGCCGGGTCTGTGATGCCAATGTAGTTGTTTAATGATTTTGACATTTTCTTAACGCCATCCAAGCCTTCAATCAGAGGCATGGTAATGACCGACTGTGGTTTTTGGCCGTAATGCTTTTGCATCTCCCGACCCATGAGTAGGTTGAATTTTTGGTCTGTGCCACCTAGCTCAACGTCTGCTTTCATTGCGACGGAGTCGTAGCCTTGTAATAAGGGGTAGAAGAATTCATGGATCGCGATGGGTTGTTGTGAAGTGTAACGTTTGTGAAAATCGTCGCGCTCTAGCATGCGCGCTACGGTGTAGGTCGATGCTAGCTTTAGCATATCGGCAGGTGTGAGTTGGTTCATCCAGGTGGAGTTAAACATCACTGTTGTTTTTTCAGGGTCTAATATTTTAAAGACTTGTTCTTTGTAGGTTTCTGCATTGGCTTCCACTTCTTCGCGCGTCAAAGGGGGACGTGTTGTGTTTTTCCCGGAAGGATCACCAATCATACCCGTGAAGTCGCCGATCAAGAAAAGAATGTCGTGCCCCAAGTCTTGGAATTGCCGCATTTTATTGATGAGTACGGTATGCCCAAGATGCAGGTCGGGTGCGGTGGGATCGAAGCCGGCTTTGATCCGCAGTTTTTTGCCTTCTTTGAGCTTGGCGATTAAGGCGTCTTCACCGATACATTCGTCGCTGCCTTTTTTTATCATGTCCATGGCATCTGAAGTTGTATTCATAATTCTCTCGTCGCTAGTTAAACAGAAAAAGAAGAACCACACCCGCACGTGGTTTTTGCGTTAGGGTTGCGAATAACAAACTGAGAACCCTGAAGGTCTTCTTTATAGTCAATTTCCGCACCGATGAGGTATTGCATGCTCATGGGGTCAATTAATAATTTAACATTCACACCATCCGAGCCAGAGCCGCCTTCATCCTCTTCGCCGTCTTTCGGTAATTCGACCAAACGCTCAATCACGGTATCGTCCTCATTGACGACCTCATCAAACGTAAAACCATACTGGAATCCCGAACACCCGCCGCCGGTGATAAACACCCGGAGCTTCAAGTTGGGATTCTTCTCTTCCGCGATCAAAACCGCGACCTTCGATGCCGCTTCAGCGGTAAATACTAACGATTCAGGTTTGTATATTTCAACCCCTGAAGAGCCCTTGTTTGTTGCTTTATTCATGGCTACCTCGACCATTGAGTCAATCCAGAGGCCATTTTACTTAAGTTGCCCAGTAGTACAAGGTTTGCTTGGGATTTATGGGTTTTCGTTTGTTGTTTGAAATATGTGCTATAGTTATGGAAAGAAACACCAAGGGACGCGAAGATAGGAGCAAACTGATGGCTAAAAAGAAAAAAGTAATGGGCAAAGGTAAACAACCCAGCCTCGCCACTATCGCGGATAACTTCTCACGCGAGGTAGACGATTACATTACACAGCAGCGGGCAGACGCTCTCAGCGCAGCAAAGAATAATCATCCCACCGACTGTTTGCGTAAACTCAACAAACTCCTAAGGGTATTTAAAGCACTGCAGAATCCCGACTCTATTCCAGCACTTATTCGGGAAGATAATCGCTCCAATAAACTTACGGGGCTTTTTAGGAAAATCAAAGAAAAAGTGAGCAAGCCCTCAGATACAAAACGAGTATTAGGGCGCATTGCTAGCGTCGATGAAAGCGACACTAGCATCATTGCAAATTATGCGCAAAGCAAAGCAGCGAAGATACAAGATATCGGCAAAATCTTTCTGGATTATTCGCACCAACAGGATAAACAGAAGTTTGAGCTGTACATGGCCACCAACCCGACAAAAGAGCTCTATGTTCACAAAACAGAGTTAATGGATGGGAGGGCGTGTTATGATGCGTTGATTAAGCGTCTTGATAGACTGGAAAAAATCGGCTACCCAAAGAAAGGAGAGCATTATTTTGCACTCTACAATATGATCAATGATAACGTGCTCAGCAGACGAGATACAACAAATGCGCCATTAAAAACGTCGATTCTCTTAAGCGCCCTTGCATCAAGCGATGGATATAATGCACTAGAAAACTTTATCGACACAACATATCGTGATTCAGCTAAAGGATGGCGCAACATACGCAACACATTCTACACTGTCTCCGTAGAGGACTTACAAAAAATACCCGGGGAAACCTTGGTCAAACTAGCCTCAAAGGGAATTCTGCTAGAAAATATCCCGTATATAACTCAGGCTGATACAAATAACTCTGAGGATATAAAACTAGCTCAAAACATGTTCCCACCCAATCAATCTCAGCTTTATATTCGCATACTGGTAGCCGCCGCTGAGAACAACCCTAGCGATGACGCCGCTCAAAAATCGCTACATGCCTTTATCAACAAAGTACTTCTGCTTTCCGAAAAATCATCAACAGAGCAAGCAGGATACTATATCAAAACCCTTAAACATGGATTCAAAAAAAGTTCACACCCTGACAAATATTTAAGCCTATTTTATCGAGCAATGTCCCATTACCCAGAAAAAACGCAAGTCGCCCAAACCGAAGAAAGTAAATTCCAAAAATCATTGCACGAAGTTGCAGATGCATGGAGCAAGGAGCTTGCTGAGGCGAAACAAACAACCGCCGTACAAGAACAACGACAAGACCCATCTAGCTCATTCACAAAGCTCACAGAAAAAGAAATAAATGAACTCAAGAATGATACAAATCCTGACGACACCAATGACGACATCTATCGCCTGTAAAGCACTCACTAGCTTTTCGTACCCAACAAAACCGAACCCAACCCCGGATACGGAGGAAACGCCTTTTTTTCTAAATCAGTCGGAAACTGATTACACGGTTTCTTAGGCTTGCGGTAGAAAAAAAGCTGATTTATCCCCTGGCATGAAACAAAATAAGTTTGATCATCTTTTTTTTCAGCTTTTTTTTGCTTGAAAAATGTTTGTGCCGCTTGCTTGAAATCCACCATCCCAATAAAGCGATCAGGCTTTTCCCCGCTTAAAGTCGCCTCAACAACACACTCCTTACGAAAGAGCGTAGCGCCCGTGATCACACAAGATGAATCTTCGCTCGTACGCTTCTGACACAAGTAAAAAGCTTGGTTCTTGTAAGATAGCGTGTAATATTTTCCTGACCATCCTGCCCTCTTTTGTTGCCAAACAAAAAAACCACTGTCATAAACATTAATGATTTGTTTGTTGCTATACTGAAGCGTATGTCTGGGAGACGAAGGTAACGGCGCTTTGCTGGAGGTGCTTTGCTGCAGATAATCACACTTCAAATCATTTTCCGTAAAAGCCAAGCTGTGGATTTCTGGATAGTAAGCCCCTTTTGGTTGAGATCTATCTCCAACAAAAACCATCTTCGCGCCAGGCAGAAGATATGTCGCGCTTATTTTAAGGGGCGAGTTTACTTTTCTAATATTTTGTATATCTACATTCTGCCAGTTGTGCCGTATAATTTCTTTCTTTTGAAGCAACAAAATAGCCAAAGCTTGTCCGCAAGAAAACCAAACCCGATGCCTATTATCTTCCAAAACAAAGGAGTCATCTTCTCTCCCGCCTACAGAGGTTGTTATCTCTGGTTTTTTACCCGATCCTTTCCATACCTCAATAACAGGCACGTTCAGAAATAAATCAATATAATACCTTAGCAAACACCCGTTAGACAAAGCAAGCACACCTAGCATTCCTTCTTTCTTATAAACCCAACCCTCCTCTTGTCCCGTCTTTATATTTAAAGAAGCAATAGAAGCGTCACTGCAAACACAAGCCACAATATGCTGTGAAATACCCTTGAGAGGATGCAAGCGCACTAATTTTTTACTTGGATCTTCTCGTTCAAATACTTTAGCTCGCCTCCATCGTAGATCGTAAAGCACAAACTTTTCCTGCTCCTCATCGGTATAAATAATCCGACCATCTTCCAATTGTGCAAGAAGATTCAATCGTTCAGACGGGAGCGGCATTGCCGCTATGATTTGCTGAATCGCGTCAAACAATTCGCTATTCACAAAAGCCAGCCGGAACAGGCTAAGCGCAGACAGATAAGGGAGCAAAATACTTAAAGCATCCCGCGACATTGGCCAACCGCCAAAACCCGTAGACAGTCCATCTTTCGCCATAACAACAACCTACAAAATAATAAATTAATAAAAACAAACACGCAACAAGCAACGCCACCAAAGAATGCGCCCGGAGTTTAACACTCACCCAGAAGCTCCGTCCAACACTTCCGAAGCCATCCGGTTGCTAAACCCACCCCGCCATGCTAACTTGATGAATCCAATAGGAATTTTGTCACAGGACGACATATGAAATTATTGCGCATCTTAACCCTAGCCAGCTGCCTTGCCTGCCTCCTAGCTAACACCGCTGCGCTTGCCGCCCCAAGCAACACCGATCTCGCCAAAGAAGCACAAAACCCCATAGCGAACCTGATTTCCTTACCACTGCAAAACAACATGAATTTCGATTACGGCCCTTATGATAAGATGCAGAATTTACTGAATATTCAGCCAGTTATCCCTATCAGCCTCTCCAGCCAATGGAATCTAATCACTCGGACGATTTTGCCCGTCTTGCATCAACCCAACCTTCGTCGGAAAAGCGCTTATACCTCTGGTATCGGCGATCTGAACCCGAGCTTCTTTCTGTCACCCGCTAAACCACAAGCCATCATCTGGGGTATCGGCCCTACGTTTATGCTACCCACCGCCAGCAACAAAGCGCTTGGGCTTGGCAAGTGGAGTGCAGGGCCTTCTCTCGTGGTACTTGCCATGCCGGGGCATTGGGTGCTTGGAGTGCTGACTTATAACATTTGGTCGTTTGCGGGGCAGAAAAGTCGCGCCAGTGTTAATATGTTCGAGCTGCAATACTTTATTAACTATAACTTCCCCGGCGGCTGGTATCTCACCAGTGCGCCCATCAATACAGCCAACTGGAATGCTAACTCAAAAAACACATGGACAATTCCGATCGGCGCGGGCTTTGGCCGTACGTTTTCGATTTCCAAGCAAGCGCTTAATATTTCCTTGCAAGCATTTACCAACATCAAGCATCCTCGACTAGGACCTAAATGGTCGATGCGGCTTACGGTGGCGTTTCTATTTCCTGAATAAAAGAGAGAGAGAAGCATGTTAAAAAAAATCGTCGTCATTAGAAATAAGCAACCATTATCGGATACGAAGCAGCATGATGAGCTCTGACGAAAAAAAACAGCCGCTCCTTGAGAAGGAGCAAGAACAGGATGTTACCGTTGCGTACATCAAGCATTTAATTACAAACCAAACCGCCAAAAACATCAAAGCACTCTCCGCCATTTTTAGCATCAACCTTGCCTTGCTAGAGAAAGCTACGAAAGATGGCGCCGCAAAAAATCGACTGCTTGAGTTTCTCGCCTTTATCGATAAAACGCTCGAAGATGGGCTCAACGACACAAGCCATGAAGCTATTGTCATTGAATACAAAAAACACTTAGAAATATTGCTCAATGAAAAACTGGATCAAGTACAAGCGCTTATTAAGCAAAAGCAACAGAAAAAAGCTGCTGCGCTTTTCAAGACAGCCGTACCTTTTTTTCTTGAACTATTTAAAGTCTACAACCCCTGCATGGGCATACTCGCCACCGACCTGCATATCATTATTCCCTCACTGCCTCTCATAGCAACAGGGATTGATAAGCTCGACATGCATACGCTGGCCAGCAAACTTCATGTACTAGCACAGTTAAAACTGGACCTCTCCAAAACGCCTGTCATACATGGCGGTATTTCTCTCGTTTCCGCCTTCCAGCTTATTGTGAATGCCGCGTTTGCTTTCAAAAACGGGGTGGAAGAATTCGGCACCGCTTCACGAGCACATCGTTATAAAGTAGCGAAGTTTGCGCTTGCTGGTGTAACAACAGGTTTCTCGCCTGCGCTCACCCTGGGCGGCGCGGCAAAAACTGCAGCTTATGTCCTGCCTGCGCTTCCTCATATTGCGCTTGCCGGCTCGTTAAGCGGTTATTTGATGACGCTGTACATGTGGTACCTCGGCGCGCGATCCGTGCTCGACTATATCGATGCAGACAGGAATTTAAAATCACCTGATTATTTTCTCAAAGACCGTGTAACGCGCTGCGCGAAGATACGAAAATCTATTGAACAATTAAAAACGGAAAAAAACAAACTGAAGACCGTTTTTATCGAACAAATGAAAATAGAAAAAGCGAATAACATACCCATAGAATCACAATACAAGCTCCAACAAAAACACAACAAAGCATTACAGAAAAACGAACGCAAACAACAATCCTTAGAAAAAAAGTTGGGCAGCAAAAAAAACGAAGTGCTAGCTATTTTCTTTGGTGAGATTGACGACAAGCCTAAAGCCTTCTCTAACCAACAAATCGATACGCTTTATCAAACAATCTTTCCCAACGCATCAGAGATAAAACCAAAACCATCCTTTCAAGGAAGGATAGAAGCTTTGTTTAGTGATAAAGAAGAAAAGATTCTCAGAAAAAATACGGCGAAAAGAAAAAGAAAGCTTCAACTAAAGCAAATCAAACAACATTACAACGAGACAGAAAAGACTCTGTACAAAAAACAATACCAACAACTCAGAACCATGCAGCAGGCAAGAAAAACGAAAGCGCTTTTTCTCGGTGCTAGCGCATTCGCGCTGGGTCTCGGTATCGCTGTTATCACAACTGCCTTCCTCTTTCATCCGCCTATTCTTGTTATAGCGCTGCTTGGCGGCCTATGCATCACGACAGCCGCCACGATTGGCTTCACCACGCTTGAGCGAGGCCGCGCTCAAAAGAAAAAGAAACAAGCGATCAAAAAAGCTATGAACAAACACCTGAGAGATCGCTTTCAAAGCGCCATTAAGCCCGATTTCGAAACGCTGGTCGATACGTTCATTAACCAGCTATCAGAAAAAAAACACATCGCTTTCTTCAAAGATAAAAAGCCCCACTTAGATCAGAGAGAACACATAGAAAATCATTATCTGCGACTTTATGCCTTACAAGCAGCAACAGACTACATCAAGCTCAACAAACCAAAAATCAACATCAAGTCTTCATCAAAAAAACTAGAGACGCAGTTGAAACCTGTCGATAAAGATAAAGCCAAGATTAGCGCACGCGCGATGAACCGATACACCGATCATGTACGAAGCAAGCACATGTTAAACGACCTAACGACGGACGCCATAATTCGCGCTGTTTTTAACATTAAGACAAAGCACCTACCCAAACAGTTAACCAACCTATCTCCGACGCACCTGCAAGCCATTGAAGATCAGTTTGTCAAACAACATGCCGCCTTAAGACTCCCCAGCGAAAAACTCACGACTCAATCTTATATCATCGCTAGAGAACAGGTGAAAAACACCTTCAAGAAAAACCTTAAAAGCGCGGCTCCCAAAAACGAGCAAGGCAAGCACGCCCACCAAAGAAAAAGAGCGCTTGACGATCAGGCAACCCATGCCATGAAAACGGCGGCTCAAAAGACCGGCCTGCCGCTCCAAAACTTCATCGCCCATCATCCCGCAGTGTATTTTAACCCTGCTCGGTTCTTTGAACACTTAAATGAAGACAAACCTAGCATTAACGATCATGAAGCCATTCCCAGCAAAAAGACGGGCAACATCGGCAGCTCGGCTGATCCCGACAAAAATGCTCCACAAGAGTAGATGAGGAAAACGCACCAGTTGAAAACACTCCTATCTCATTGTTTATTTTAACTTTTCCCAATTATTAACCAATAATCCTTCCGCCGCATCAATTCTGAACTATACTCAAAACCAACTACTTACGCTTGGAGGCGCTATCATGAAAACTTCCCTTAAAATGCTTGCGGTCGCTGCATTCGTCGCCAGTCAAACCGCTTTTGCTTGTTCCAATGTCTTTGTGGCAGGTGATAACAACATCGCCGCCGTGGGACGCACCATGGATCTGGAGTTCAATACTGGGAACACCTTTGGTTATGGCGCCTTAGGCCAAGAAAACGTGAGTAACCTCAACATGCCGATCAAGGGCAAACCCAATCCCATCAAATGGACGAACAAGTATGCGTTCATGGGGCAAACCGCCTTTAAAACCAACCTTATTGTAGATGGCGTGAATACTGCCGGGCTTTATGCCGCCTACCTCGATTTACCCGGCGCCACAGTTTATCCCAACAATCAAAACGTCGATTCCGCCAAGCCTGAGCTTGCCGTCACCGATGTGACCAATTATATCTTAGGCACATCCTCAAGCGTTATTGACGCTTTAAGCAAGCTTAAAAAAGTTCAATTTGTACAAAGCGCCATCGTCGTCAAAACACCGAAAGGCCCCATGTTTGGTAGCGATGCCGTGCATGTCATTCTACGTGACAAAGGCGGCAACAGCGCGGTGATTGAATGGCTCAAAGGCAAAAACGGCCAAAGCGAGGCGCATTTCTACTTGCACGTTGCTGGCAGCGATCAAGTGGTTGAAACGGTACAAAACAGCAATAAGATCACCCATATCTATAAGAACACCCAAGGCGCCGTGCTAACCAACGCCCCCACCTACGGATGGCAACTCAAACACGCCGCGAAATTCGACCACTTATATAATGGTAACTCGAACAAAAAGGTCGACGGTTACTACATGAATGGCTCAGGCATGTCAGGACTCCCCGGCGACTGGACACCCCCCAGCCGCTTCACACGCGCCACACAGCTCGTGAAAAACATGCCCAAGCCTACTTCAGAAAAAGAAGCCCTCTTCTTAGCCAATCAAGCCCTGCAAACCATGGCCGTACCCATTGGCGGTAATCCTGCAACCTCCATTTGGGCGTCCATGGTGGACTTGAAAAACAGCACGTACTACTTCCGACCCATTATTTTTGTCAAAAATGACTTAAAAAAGAATACGATGCTTGTGACGTTCAAGGGTATTCAAGTCACTTGGCAAAAGTTCGATTTGCAAAAAATTGCTAAGATTAATCAAACACCTAAAGGCTGGCTCACCATTCAAAGCAAGCAAGGTATCATGGTGCCGAAGAACCAGCTCGGCAAGATTCAAGCCATGATCAAGACCCCCACACCTGGGATGTCTCGTATTCAAGAGAAATTCATGAGCGAGGGGGATTCTTGATAAATGTCATAAAAAAAGGGGTTTTTATGTACACATATACTGGACACACAGCCGATGCAGGCGTAAAATGGGCGCCAGAAGTTGCTAATAAACAACAATTAAGTGTAACTGACGTTTGGCCGTTATTTTTAGACCCGCCAGGTACGATAAATTTTATAATAATTAAATGTGGGGTGATATGATGCTTAACCAAGAAATAGTGGCCTTTACGAAACAGCTAATAAACAATACTGATACGCTTAATGATTACCTGCACTTAAGAGACGAAACAGTACGTAATTTAAGCGTGGTCTCGACGCAGCTCCAAACACAGATTCTCAGCTATGCAAGCACCCTATCTGCCATAGATACAAAAATTACAGATAAAACAACAAAGCTAAACTCAAATCTTTCACAAACAATATCCGCATTAGACAAAAAAACACTACGTCACAATCGCGCAACATTGGTGCATCTGAAAATCGAGCGCGCTGCGTACCAGCGTATTCTGTCTAAATCAGAAGATGTCGCAAGCTTAGAGGCACAATTAAACAGCCTTAAAACACAACAAAAAACCACAAGAACGAACAAAGAAAAGAAACGCCTTGAGCAACAAGTAAAAAAAATCAGCGTACAACTTCACACAACGCTCACACACAGCATAAAAACCAACTTAGAAGCGATCAAGCTTCAAGAAGAAAAATTACAAACATTGGCTACAAAACTACTCGAAGTACAACGCGAAATCCGAACAACAAGCAGCACATCCGAAAGAAAGCGCCTCTTCCAAAAAAGTGAGACATTTAAATCTCAGATCCGCCCAGAATTAAACAAGCTTCAATGGCTCTGGAATACAACGCTGGAATTAGCAAAGCTCGTTAACCCAGAAATGGGTATCAAATCAACCTATGATAAATACATCATTCCCCCTCTACAATTAATAAATAAAGATCACTTACTGCCACTAGCTCATTTACTCCATCTTTCTCATGTCATAGAGAACCCTGTAACTTTCCTAGCGCCCATACAACAAGCAGCGAATGGCGTACTTGCCTTATATACTGGAACCAACGAGTGGAAATCCGCAAATCAAGCACATCGTAATAAAAAGCTAAGACGAGGATTAGCTGCCGTCCATTTCGGATTTGCTCCTATCCTGAATCTAAATGCCGCGACCGAAAGCATGGCCGCAGCAGATAAAGTCTTTGGCAAAACAGCTGTACTTGCCCACCTACCCACCTCCATTCATGCGCCATGGCTTCTACTTGCCGGACATGCCTTACCCTTTGGAACAGCGGTACTTTCATTGTACATGTACTACAAAGGTGCGAGAGCCATTAGAGAGCATAGAATCGCAAAGAAAAACCTCAACTCTCCTCATCATTTTTTAAATGATCGCCTAATCCGCTGCAAAAACATTAAGCATGACATTAAAAAAATAATCGTCAAAAAAAACAAACTAAACAAAGAAATACTCAACTCAAATAAACTAAACAAAGACAAACCAAACGGGGCTCTAAAATACGCAGAACAATACACTCGTAAAATGGCGGGCCTTAATAAAAGACAACGCTACCTAGAGAACAAGTTAAAAGCAAAAAAAACTGATGCTTTGGCGATTTTTCTTGGGGCTAAGACGTCCCCATTTACCAATGAAAGTGTAAATGACCTTTACAATCTTCATTTCCAATCACCCTCTAACCCCAAAACATCTATCGTAGATCAAACTTCAGCTATTAACGATGATTTTAACCCCGAAGCCACTGCCTTTTATCAGAAGCAATACGAAATACTTCAACAAATAGAGCGCGCAAAAATGAAAAAATCTCGCACTACCGCCCAAGCCACAATTTGTCTCGCTACAGGACTTGGGCTAGCAGACCTTGCAAAGTTTTTCCATCCGGCACTCTACCTAGCCGGGCTATTTATTGGTGCCGCTGCTGCAACGGCTCTATATGCCACTGCAAAAACAAAAATACACGCTCGCAAAAAAAAGCAAGTACGAAAAAAACTAACCCGCTATCTCAACAAAGATATACAAGAAGAAACTCAAGCTACACTTACCAAACTGGTCAATACTCTCCTTACAACACAAAAATCGAAGCTTGATACGAACACTCTTTCTAATGAAGAAAAACGGTTTAAAAAATTGGCAGAAAATCTCGCCGGACGCATTCGAAAGCATCAACGCCCAAAATCAAGCAAGCAAAGTGCTCCCGAGAATCTACTGAAAATGGAACGGGCGCTATACATAAAACAAGCGGCAAAAGCATACACTGATCGTTATCTTCAAAAGTATGGAGAAGATCGCATTATGTCAGCCATACTAAGAGACACCTATAAAGACACAAACAACGAGCAACTACAAAATCTGTCTCCAGTACACAAGCAAGCCGCCGAAAATCAATTCGTTACAAAATACACGAAGTTAGGCAGTGAATTTAATTATGCTCACTTCTTTCAGCCACCAAGCGTCGAAGCGAAGACGACTGAACCAAAACAAGCAGACTCACTAAAAACCAATAAAAACCAATAAAAACCAATAAAATAATACCGCAGCGTTCACGGAAGAAGCTGCATATTATTCATCCAACCACTGCTTCAAACCATACAACGGAATTTCTTGAATATTCTCATATCGCGCATACAGCCCATCCGAAATCTTAAGCCCATATCGCGTGCGCGGATGCGAATCTAAAAAAACATACATGCTTTTCATACTACCCTGCTTGCCCGATTTAATCTCAATAGGCACAATATCGGTTTTCTTCGTCACCACCAAATCAATCTCAGCATTACTGCTTCTACTTTCTCGGTGCCAATAATAGAGCTCTGGTGCAGATTTTACGGAAGAATACGCCACAAACTCTTGAGCAACTAACTGCTCAGCAACCTTGCCTAAATTTCTCATCGTCACCGGTGAAATTAACCATGCTTCGTCAATTAAGCCCAACATCCTTTGCGCCAAACCAATATCAAAAAAATAAACTTTAAATTTTTTCTCGTTTCTTGTCGCACCTAATGGTTGCTCTTGAGCGCTAGAATGATAACAAATATGCACAATACAGGCTTTTTCCAGCAGAAATAACGCTTGCTTCAATAGGGCTGAACGAAGCTCACTATCCACATGCACGTATTTAAATTTATTGCCAAGCTGGTGAGGCACTGATGCAAATACTTTAGCAACATTCTCAATTTGATTATGCTTGGCGTATTTATGAAAATCTTGCTGATACGCCTGAAGGATCTCATCCTGCAGCTCTTGACAATACTCGACTTTCCCATGATGAATCCAAGCATGAACAACCGCCGGCATTCCCCCAAGCCATAAATAGGTGCGTAAAAGCTCTAAGACTTTTTGATGAAGCACTGCGTCTATTTTCTTCTTCTCAATCGCCTCTCGTAACCCAGCATTATCCGTTGCTGATAAAAATTCTAAAAACGATAGTGGGTGCAAATACATGAACTGCACACGACCCACCGGAATACCTATTTTATCAAGCTCAAAATCTAATAAAGAACCTGCCGCAATCACGTGCAACTCGGGAAAGTCTTCTTTGAAATAACGCAGATAGTTGATCGCTTCAGGGCACTCTTGAATCTCATCCAGAAATAAAAGTGTTTTATTCGGCAGAATGGACTTCCCTGTAAAAACGGCCAGCCTCTCCAAAAGTTGTTTTACATTAACATCTCCGTGAAATAGCTGTTTCGCAGATATTTGTTTTTCAAAATTAATACAAATAAAGTGGTCAAACTGCTTTCCAAAGCTCTCGACCGTCCAAGACTTGCCCACTTGGCGTGCGCCGCGCACGATTAAGGGCTTCCTTAAAGGGTGTGTTTTCCAGGCTTCTAGCTGATAAAATAAATCTCTCTTCATATCAATGGGTTACGCCTATTAATGATAAAATACAAGGGTAATTTTAGCAGAAATCTGCTTTTTTACAAGGGTAAAATCAGCGCTTTTATGCTTTTTTACAAGGATAAAATATGATCATTTAACTTATCCCACATTCTGCTATACTAAACGCCACCCAACCCGAGGAAACAACATGCTCTGGATATTAGCGTTTCACATCATCTCCGTCATCTGCTGGTTCGCCGGTTTATTCTACTTGCCACGCTTGTTTGTCTACCACGCAGCCACGGATAATCAAGCCGTCAGAGACCAGTTCAAAACCATGGAATACAAGCTGTATTGGTACATCACAACGCCTGCGGCCATTCTTACCGCGGTTTTCGGTTTATGGCTTTGGTTGCCTTATTACAGCTATTACAGCCACATGATGTGGCTGCATGTTAAACTAGCGCTTGTTTTGTTGCTTTACTGTTATCACGTGTATCTTGGCTATCTGGTCGGCGCATTCAAACGCGACGCTGTTGGGCATAGCCATCGCTTCTTTCGTTGGTTGAATGAAATCCCGACGATTATATTGGTGATTGTGATCATTATGGTGGTGGTGAAACCGGCGTTCTGAGTGGGATCCCCGCGTACGCCATCCTGGAAGAACCTCAATAATCATGCAATATTGTCACGCCGTTGACAATATTACCGTGTTATTTTGTCATTGGCATATCAAAATTACATGGTTAAAGTGTCAATGTGGCTTGATTTGAATAAATAAATAATGAATGAATTGAATATGCCATGGATCCCGCGGCCAAGCCGCGGGATGACTGGGCTTTTTTTGAATCGCTTATGAAAAATGGTAAGTCAAACCAAGATTCACAAGGTTGGTGCGGTAGTATTCTTTTACCGTGCCTTTGACGCCTGCGACCTTAAGCTTGTATTTACCCTGGCTTGAGGCCAAGTAACGGTAATCAAGACCCAAAGACCATTGAGCGTTGAATTGATACGCAACGCCTGCGATACCTTGGTAAGCGAACACTGTGTCGTTGCCCTTCAAGGAGATCGTCGTACCAGAAGCATTTTTAGGTTTCCAGTTGTGATAGACCGTAATACCACCCAAACCAAGACCGAAGTAAGGCACAAAATGGCTTGCATTGTAGAAGTGATAGAATGCATTCACCATATAGTCTGTTGCACTCGTAGAGCCATGACCTGAAGAAGACCAAGTGCCCGTTGAGGATGGTTGAAATTTATCAACACCATTGTAAATATAACCAAGCTGACCCTCTAACGAAATTGCGTTAGCAAACTCATACCCACCAGCAATACCACCAGAAAAACCAGGGTTATATTTTGACTTCAGCCAACCCCCTGACGCATCACGGGTTGTCATCGCCACAGGAAAGCTCGCGCCCGCCATAATATTGGCATACCAGCTGCCTGTCTCGTTCATCGTTGGTGCTGCTGCCGCCATAACGCCGCCTGCGGCACATACACATAATAGTGCTATTGCTAATTTTTTCATGTAATCCCTTCCTAAATTGAATCAAACACGATTATAATACCAAGCCATATGGCTTATACAACCCCTAATGACAACCTAAATTAAAAGAAGGCAATGACAATGACTCACTCAAGCGCCCTGTTCGACCAAGCAAAGCAACACATCCCCGCAGGCGTCAACTCCCCTGTACGCGCATTTGGCGCTGTCGGCGGCACGCCTGTCTTCATTGAGCGCGGCGAAGGGTCGCACCTTCACTCTGTCGATAGCCAGACCTATATCGACTATGTCGGCTCCTGGGGGCCTTTAATCCTTGGTCACGCGCATCCTGAGGTTATTCAAGCCGTGCAAGACACCGTCAAAAAAGGCTTAAGCTTTGGCGCACCCGTGGCACTTGAAATCCAGCTTGCAGAAACCATCTGCCGCCTCATGCCCTCCATAGAGAAAGTCCGCATGGTCAGCTCCGGCACCGAAGCCACTATGTCAGCCATCCGGCTAGCACGCGGTTATACTCACAGAGACAAAATCATCAAATTTGAAGGCTGTTACCACGGTCACGCCGATCACCTGCTGGTCAAGGCAGGCTCAGGCGCATTAACCTTCGGACAACCCAGCTCTGCAGGCGTGCCTGAAGATTTCGCCAAGCATACCTTGGTCGCCGATTTTAATGACCTCGACTCCGTAGAAGCTTTATTCAAGCAATACCCTAACGACATCGCCGCCATTATTATCGAACCCGTCGCAGGCAACATGAATTGCATCAGCCCTGCCCCCGGCTTTCTTGAAGGGTTACGCGCCTTGTGCGACCAATACCAAGCGGTCTTAATTTTTGATGAAGTGATGACGGGGTTTCGTGTCGCGCTCGGCGGCGCTCAAGCTAAATTTAACGTCAAACCTGATCTAACCACACTTGGTAAAGTCATCGGCGGCGGCATGCCTGTCGGTGCTTTTGGTGGACGAGCTGATATCATGGATTGCATCGCGCCCACGGGTGCCGTGTATCAAGCAGGTACATTATCCGGCAACCCGGTCGCCATGGCCGCAGGATTAAAAACCTTGGAGCTTATCTCAGAAAAAGGTTTCTTTGAGGCACTTGAGAAAAAAACAGCGTCCTTGCTCGCAGGCTTGCAAGACGTTATGACAGCGCGCGGCATTCCTTTTACCACGAATCAAGAAGGCGGGATGTTTGGGTTGCTCTTTTCTGAAGAGAAAAATATCAGCTCATTTAAACAAGTCATGCAATGCAATGCCGATCGCTTTAAAGCTTTTTTTCATGGCATGTTGGAACAAGGGATTTATTTAGCGCCGTCGGCGTTTGAAGCGGGGTTTGTTTCTTCGGCGCATAGTGATGAGGATATTGCTCGGACGGTTGAGGCGGCTGGGACCATGCAATTCAACTAAACACAGACTCCAAAATTTGACTTCTACCGGCATGCAATAAGCATCAAGGAAGACAATGAAGAGATCAGAGATTCTGTGACAAGACCACCATCAGGTTTTTCGAAATTGTTTTGATGCTCCTTGTTTATGAGCTGAAGATGGCTTAATGATTTCACGCAGCATATCCGTAGGCATAACATCCACCATGCAATGGAGTATGCTATTTCTTTGTTGCTTGAATTCCCCCAAGTATTCTTCTGCATTATTTTTTATTTTAGGCACATCATTAAGCCTTGTATTTAATGGGCCTTCAATAAACTCCTGCCATTTTTTTATGAGCTTAAGAGTAGCGTCCAGTATCTGATTGATAAAAATAACAAGGGAAAGATTAGGATCATTAACTTTTTCACATTCTTCTTTATGTTGCATTTTTAAAGCTAAAGATTTAACAAAGCTCTCAAATTCATCAGAACCCTCCGAAGCCGTTATTAAATTAAAGTTAAGCAGCGGATCTATGAGCTGGGTCTTATATCGTCCAAGTGTGGTTATGATATTCACTAGATCAAAGTATAATTCAATATACTTGTAGGCTTGCGTGATCTCCGAATTAGTGGCTTTTTTAGGTGAAGCATAAATGTCGTCGAGCAACTGCATATACGCTGTTCGATTTGTAGTATTGGTATTGTTGTAATAAAGCAACATTAACTTAAAGTCACTCCCGTCGAAGGCGTCGAGGGAGGTTTTTCTTAGAAGCGAACTATCTTGTCTTTCTAAGGCCGAATGACCTTGAGCTATTATTTTCACAGTTGAGTATGTTCTTGGCAACGAGGCAGTTGTGTGTGCTTTTAAAATTCCAATTTTTTTTCTGTCGAGGTTTACAAAAGTTTTCCTGGCTTCGCTGACTCTGCCTGAACTTTGTATAATGGTATCACATAGTCCTTTTTTTATTTGCTTTAGTCGAGTGTCATTAGGGTAATATTGCTTGAAACACTTTATCAGGATATTTTCATGGTGTATCTCGACAAAGTTTTCAAGCAACTTAAATGCCTCAACTTCACGAAAGGGGAAGCTAATAGAGAATGATGACTGAGAAGCTACGATATCAATGGATTCCTGGATGCCAATAAATTTCTTAGCAACCCACTCAAGGCGCTGATCAGGATCCGCAATTTTCTTATTAATGGCCGACGTTATTTCTGCCCCGGTGTAAATAGCTTCCCATTGTTTAAGCACTCGAGAAATAACATCTTCATTGTCTTTCGTTATTTGAGCTGAAATCTTTTTAATCAGCGATGAGTGCTTGTTGGATTTAAATAACATATTATTACTTCCGAAAATTTCTCGTCAATTAACTTAATGCTTGAGCAGCTATTTAACATCTGAGTAGGCGTTTCGTTAATATCAGCTTTTTTTAAACCACTTAAGCGGAAACGTCTGATCACCATTGCCGTCAGGCGACGTATCAGATAAACTCCCCCACGCCTGCCCCTGCACCACCTCCAGCTCAATATCAATCGCGCTATGATCATCTTCAACAACCAAAGACCGATCCAAAATACCCATCTTCTGAAACTCATTAACAAGCTGAAACAAAGAAGCATACTTCACCGTTAAAGGACGCATATCCACGACAGGGTCCGAGAAACCGACTTTCAACAGATGGTCACCAAGATGATGCATATCCATGAAATCGCCCGTCAAAGCTGCTTTAATTTCGTCAGGAAAAACGTCAAACGACCCAACGCCCAAGCTCGAGAACATCAGCAAGCCGCCTGGTTTAAGTACACGCTTCATTTCAAGCAAGCTTTGTTCCCTATCTTGAACAAACGGTAGCACAACGTTGGCCACTGCAAGATCGACACTAGCCTCTTCGAACGGCAATTGCTCTAGGCTTGCAAGCTGGTAGTCGATGTTTGTTGCTGGCTTCGCTTTGCTTAGCATTTTAGAGGAATGATCCAGCCCGATGACTTTTGCCAGCGGGTATCGCTCGGCCAAAGCATGCGTCAACGTGCCGGTGCCGCAGCCTAGATCCAGGACAAGGCTTGGGTTCAGCTTGATATAGGACAAGCGTTCTATGATTTGTTGACCGATGAACTGCATGATCGCAGCGTATTGATCATAGTCGTCCGCGCAAGCGTCAAAAGCGACTTTACTCATAATGCATGACTACCAGGAGAAAAAAATGCATTCTCTCATTAAAAACACCCTAAAACAATGCTATCACCGCTTACTTCCCTACACCTGCGTCATCTGCAAAAGCCCGAGCCAACAGGCGCTTGACCTGTGCTCGGCGTGCGAGAACGATCTACCCTTTCTTCAAAACGCCTGCAGCCTATGCGGCGCATCCCTCGCAAAAAACAGCCCGCCCATCTGCGGAAACTGCTTAACCCATCCCCCGCCCTACCACGACCTGATCTGCCTCGCACATTATCAAGGCCCTATCCGGCGATTCATCACTCAACTCAAATTCCACCAGCAACTGGCCTTCAGTCATATTCTAGGACATCTCTTTGTCAAACACATGGGCACGCATCAAACACCCGACATGATTATCCCCGTGCCACTACACACCAAACGCCTAAAACAACGCGGCTTCAATCAAGCGTTAGAAATAGCTAAGGTCATCCAAAAACAACTCAACATCCCCATCAACCACACCATCTGCCAACGTATCCGCCACACACAACCACAAACCAGCCTGCCCGCGCATCAACGTGCTCGTAATGTTAAAAAAGCGTTTACTGTGCGAGGGGATCTTTCCAATCATCATGTTGCGGTGGTTGATGATGTCATGACTACGGGGCATACGATGCGGGAGGTTTGTTGTGCGTTGCGGAAGGCGGGGACGAAAAGAGTCAGTGTTTGGTGCATTGCCAAAACAGGTTGATATACCCATCACTTTCGAAGCACAAGCCGCGGGATAACTCTGCCAAAAAAATGTCATACCGCGGCTTGACCGCGGTATCCAGAATACCCTCGTAAGAGCCTCACTCCAAAAACCGACTAAAGTCGATAATATTAGTAAAATACTGCTGCTCTTCAACAAACTCACTCACGCCATTCACATGAATCAAGACAGGACGGTATGAAAATCCTTTAGGAATCTTAAGTCGAGCTATTTTCTCTCGCATTTCTTCAATGACTTTTGACCCAACGGGATGCTTCGAAAATTTAATTTCGCATAAATACAAAGTGTTATACTGAGTCTGAATCATATAATCGATTTGACAGCCTTTCTGGCTCGCCGTTTTTCTTTGAAAGAAAGGGTTACTACTTACAATCGTACCGGGGTCTATTTTTAACGCTTGTTTAATGAGATGCTGGTTACTTAAAACCAAATTTTCTACTTGCAAGCCCATCATGGTATACCAACGCGGCAAATGAACTAACGATACATGTTCCATATCACCCGATTCAATTCTTTGGCGATTAGGCAAAATGTATTTCAAATAAAAACGCGAATAATTATCTTTTAAACGATAATGACTCAGCGAAGATAATTTACCGTCTTTGAGATGCCAGGTGAAATCCCTTGAAATAAATCCAGATTTTACCAAATCATCCAGATATTCAGAAAGATCGCCACCTCTAGGAAACTTGAGCATTTTAAGAATATCGGTCTGACTAGCAGCGCCATCTGCCAAACACTCAACAATAGATTTATAAAGCGTGGATCGCTTTGAAAACAAATCCGAAAATATTTTCTCGAACTCATTAAACAATATGCCATAGCTTGTATAGCACAACTGTTGAATGTTGGTTTCAGCTGAAAGTTTGGGATCAATGGCCTCTAAATATCTTGGTACGCCACCGGTAACAGATAATACCTTAAGCTTTTCATACGCAGAAACACGATCTTTTTCCTCACACCAAAATTTAACACAATCAGCCAACGGTAATTCTTTTAACGTGAGCGCCAATGATACTCTTCCAAGAAAGCCCGTGCTGCTTAAAATGTTTTTCTCAATCCACGATGAAACCGATCCACACAACACCAAAATAAGGCGATCATTTTTTTTGAAATATAAATCCCACGCATTTTTAAGTTTCCCGAGAAAATCTGGGTCTAATGACCCCATCCATGTAATTTCATCCAGCACAATCAACACTTGCCCTTGTTGTGTTTGTTTTGATAGCTCCCAAAATAAATCGCCCCAATCATCCTGCATCTCGGGTGCCACCTTAAATTGGCGCACAAGCTGTCTGACAAATTCTTGATGCTGGGATTGTTGCGTCGTTTTTTCAGTGGGTGCGATCCCTGCAAAGGTGTAGGCATGTTTGAATGATTTCGCAAATTCCTCCAACAAGCGACTCTTTCCGATACGACGGCGCCCTTTAATGACCACCAAACTTGCTGTTTTTTTTAATGAGAGCTCTTTGAGCACCATAAGCTCCTGCTCTCTACCGATAAAGTTTGACATCTATACCGCCCTCACGTCACATTAATTACAACTCCTCTCAAAATCGCCTTTTATCGATTCTGCGAGGAGAGTATAGGCCAATTCAAGCATTATCGCAAGCTCGCTATCTGCAAAAAACCATAAAATCCATATAATACAAAGAGATACCAGCTCCTCGCAAAATAGCCTTTTATCGATTCTGCGAGGAGCACTTCTCAATAATACCCCCAACTCCCAACATCCACCTCCCACATCCCCTCAAAATCCCCTCGCATCTTAGGCAGCAATGCGTATAATACACACATCACTCAACCAACCTAACGACAGACCATGCCAGCAGACAAAAACAAACCTCGCTCAAAATTCAAACTCCTAGCCTGGCTCGTAGCACTTGCCGTCATTATCATCGGGTTTCTTGCCTATTGGCATTACACCAAATACCATCCTTCGACCGACGACGCCTACATTCAAGCGCACATTGTACATATCGCGCCACAAGCCAGTGGCCCGGTCTCGGCCATTTTCGTTAGCAACTATGAACATATCAAAAAGGGGCAGAAACTTTTTAACATCGATCCCGCACCTTTTCAAATTGCCGTTGCTTCATCCAAGGCAGCATTACGCATCGCCATACAAAACATGAACTCTGCCGTAGCAGGCATTCAAACAGCGCAAGCCGCTGTCGTGGAGCGACAATCAGAACTTGAGCTCGCGGAGAAAAATGCAAAACGCATGTTGGTGCTTGTTAAAAAAGGTCAGCTCTCAAAACAAGAAGGCGACAAAGTTAACAACGCACTTCACGTCGCTCAAGCCGCCTTAACCGCTGCAAAAAACACGCTCGCCGAAAGAAAAGCCGCGCTCGGCACGCAGGGTGATCAAAATGCAGAGATCAAAGCTGCTCAGGCCAATCTCGCGAAAGCCAAGCTTAGCTTAAGCTATGCCACCGTTACCGCACCCAACGGCGGCCAGCTCATTAACTTTAAAACACGCACCGGCGACATGCTCACGGCAGGACGGCCGCTTTTTGATATCGTCGAAGATGGTCAGTGGTGGGTTATGGCGAATTTCAAAGAAACAGCGTTGGAGCGCATTCGTCCCGGACAACGTGCAACCATCACGACTGACATGTATCCGAACCATACCTTTATTGGACGCGTTTACCGCGTAAGTCCTGGCAGTGGCGCCGCGTTTTCCATCTTGCCACCTGAAAATGCAACAGGCAACTGGGTGAAAGTCACACAGCGATTTCCTGTGAAAATTCTCATTACCCATTTATCCAAAGCGTTTCCTTTAAGAATGGGCGCGAGTGCGGACGTTACTATTAATACTGTTGCGACCTCATGAAACAGACCCTGCTCAGAGATCTCTCCAAGCAAACCAAGCTTCTGATTGTCATCACCGTCATGCTGGTGACTATCATTGAAATTTTAGACATGACCATTGTGAATGTCGCCTTGCCGCCCATGATGGGCGAGCTCGGCGCTAACAGCGATCAAATTACCTGGGTTTTAACCTCTTATATCGTTTCTTCTGCCATCATTATGCCACTCACAGGATTCCTCGTGACACGCATCGGTCGAAAAAAATTATTGCTTATTAACATCGGCGGCTTTTTAACCGCCTCAATGCTGTGCGGACTAGCCACCACATTACCGTTTCTTGTGCTCATGCGCATCTTCCAAGGCATCTTCGGCGCAACCCTTGTGCCCATGTCACAATATATTTTACGCGACACCTTTCAACAGAAAGACCAAGGCACAGCCATGGCCATTTGGGGACTCGGCGTGATGGTGGCGCCTGTGATCGGTCCAACACTAGGCGGCTACATCACACAAACGCTTTCTTGGCACTGGGTGTTTTATATCAATATTCCCGTTTGTCTTGCTGCTTTTTTATTAACACTGGCAGTGATTCCCGACACACCAACAAAAAAAGAAAAAATTGATATCACAGGCCTAGTGTTAATGGTTATCGGCATCATAGCCTTGCAAATGTTCCTGGACCGCGGAAATTCGGCGGGATGGTATTCCTCAAAAAGCATTCAAGTCTTAACAGCAACGGCGATTTTTTTCATTGCTACCTTTATTGTTCGAGGCTTACTCATCAAAGATAACATTGTTAACTTAAGATTATTCGGCAACAGAAACTTTTTACTCGGCACGCTGATGTTTACCTTATTTAGTATCGGCATCATCGGCATCATCTCGGTTCAACCTTTAATGCTCGAACACTTAATGAATTACACCGCAGAAAACGCAGGCCTAGTCATGGCACCCCGCGGCATCGCAGCAGGTATCTCCATGTTTGTCGCAGGCATGCTTGTCAATCGCATTGACACACGCTGGCTAATTCTAGCCGGCATCATCATCGCAGACATCGGCACCTATGAAATGAGCGTGGTAAACCTGCAAGCCAGCTTCTCTGTCATCGCATGGCAAGGCGCGATCCAAGGCTTTGGCATGGGCTTATTCTTTGTACCCATTGCGATGATTGCATTAAGCACACTAAAAGACAAACACATCGCCGAAGCCTCCGGCCTATTCGGCTTCGGAAGAAACCTAGGCGTCTCCATTGGGATCTCAATCATCAGCACGATCATCACCCAAGAAACACAAATCAACTGGAACCGCTTAGGTGGACACCTCAAACAAACCTCCTACCAACTTCAACGATGGCTCCAAATGCAACACATCACACTGGACAACCCCATCGCCCATCAAAAACTCGCAATTCAATTAGCACAGCAAGCATCACTGACTGCTTTTGTGGATGCTTATTGGGTTATTTCTATTTCGTTTCTTGTTATGATTCCGTTGGTTTTTTTGTTGAAGAAGGCGGATTTGGCGGGGGGAGCGCATACTGGGGTGCATTGATTCAAAACAAGTGCTTGCATGTATCGCGCAAAGTATTTTTCTGCACCTTGCCCATAGCATTCCTAGGAAGCGACTTGATGAAAAGAACATGCTTAGGCACCTTGTAATCAGCAATGTTTTGTTTTAGTTTTAAAATAACATCTTGAGCTCGCAGAGAAACACCTTCTTTTTCTATGACGACAGCAATCACAGCTTCGCCAAAATCCGGATGAGGAACACCTACGACAGCGGACTCTTTAATGCCTTCCAATTTATTGATCACAGATTCAACTTCTTTAGGATAAACATTCAGCCCACCTGTAATAACAATATCTTTTGCGCGACCAACAATCGAGATATAACCAGATTCAGCTTGTTGCCCCAAATCTCCAGTGCGGAAAAAACCATCACTAGTAAATGATTGCTTGTTTTGAGCTTCTTTTCTCCAATAGCCGCAAAAAACATTCTCACCACTAACTTGTATGTGCCCAATTTTCAACGACTCAACAACCCGATCATGATCATCAACAATCCGCATGCTGGAAAGAGGCAGCGGCAATCCTACGGTTCCAGGTATCCGATCACCTTTGAGCGCATTGGATGTATTAATGCCTGTTTCTGTCATGCCATATCGCTCAAGAATCCGCTGGCCGATCTTTTTTTCAAAAGCATAAAACGTTTTTTCAAGCAACGGTGCAGAACCCGAAATAAAAAGACGCGTATCTTGTGCCAAAGAACGAGTAAATCGAACATCACTTAATAATCTTGTATAATACGTTGGAACACCCATGAGCACGGTGCTGTTTGGCAAATGTTTAATGGCAAGATCAACATCAAATTTAGGTAGGAAAATCATGCTTGCGCCACTTAACATAACAGAGTGACAAGCGAAAAACAAACCATGGCAATGGAAAATAGGCAGCATATGAAGAAGCGTATCGTTTTCTGAAAACCCCCAAATGTTTTTAAGTGCTTGCGCGTTAACAAGCAGGTTCTTGTGAGAGAGCATAGCGCCCTTGGGCTGTCCTGTTGTACCAGAAGTATATAATATACAAGCAATATCAGATTGACATCGTTCAACGGTTTCAAAGCTTGTTTTTAAGGCAGATGTCTTTTCTTGTATCGACCCATTACCATCTTGACTTAATGTCTCTATGGCGACTTGATGCGTGCTTTGTGCAATGATTCTAGCAACCATTCGTTCTTTGTTCGGTGAGCAAATGAATAAAGCCGGTGCGGCATCATCAACGAAATAAGCAACTTCATCGGCCTGAAAGGCCAGATTTAATGGAATATAAATTAGTCCTGAACGAAGTGCGGCTAAATAGACGCATAATGCATCCGGAGATTTTTCTGTTTGTTGTATTACTTTATCGCCAGGCTTTAGCCCGGCTTTCACAAAAAAATGACAATATTGCGCTGCTTTTTTGTCAACAGCTTCGTAGGTTAATTGGCGATCATCATCAAGCAAGAGAAGCGGCTTCTCTTTTCTTTCAAACAAAAACTGACTATATAAATTAGCATCCATAAAAAACTACTCTAACGTAAATGGATTAAAGTTCGTATTGGTATCATATATGTCGCCTTCTTTTTGTTTTAGTTGCCAAGAAACAAGTGCAGCGATTGGCGTTGCTAGAATTTCAAAAGACATTTTCCAGATATACATATCTAGTATCAATTTTAATATGGTTATAGAAGCTATTTCATGCCAATGAAATATGATCACCCACGTTGCCGAGAATACTGCATGGCCAACAGATGTAGACATAATTGATCTTAACCAAAAAAACCGACCTTTCATTTTTATTTTAAACTTGGCGAGAATGTAATTGTTAATAAAAAAACTAAAGAAGGTAGCAATAGTTACACCCAGGTATAGCCTTGGATAGTTATCAAAAACGCCAATGTATCCGTATTTTATGACGGCTGTTGGAATCAACATTGATATCCAGGTAAATAAAGTGAATATTCCGAGTGTTAATATGACGCACCAAATAAGGAATCTTGAGTATTTGTATGAATAGACCTCTGTAATTACATCAGATAATAAAAAGGTAAATGGAAAAATCAAGATTCCACCAGGTTCGTACAAGTGGAAAATGTGTAATATACGAGGCGCCATGGTGAAGTAAGTAAAATTGGTTGCGATAAACAGCGTAGTTAATAGTATTTGCGCTTTCGAGAAACGAAACTCTAAAGTTCTTATTTTTTCCATAACACTTCCTTTGTATTCTTAGCTATCACTATTCACTGCATTCTTTTGATCTTGACTAGTTGGTTGTTGATGTTTGCCTTTATCGTCAGGAGCAAGCATTTTTTCTTTGATTTTTTTATATCGCGGCTTTTGTTGTTCTGTCGGTAATGAAAAAAGAGTATCACCCAGCGCAATTGCACCAAATTTTGCAGCTTGACAGGGATGAAAACGCTCTAGTAATTTTTGATCACTCATTAGCTTGTTGATCGATGTGTCGTATAAATCACGCTTACCTAAAATAGTATACATAATCAAGGTTTCGCCATTTTTAGCTTGTCGTTGTCCGACAGCCTTGTGAGTGTATACATTTCGTATTTCTGCTAGCTTGTAGCTTACCCAGGGAAAGAATAACTTTAGTTTTTTAAACATAATCACGAGCTCCTATATAGCATTCAAAAGGCTGACCATTTCGCCTCAAGCATGCAGCCTAATATTTGATCTTCCTTAAACAACGGAAGCTGCCTGTAACCTTCATCATTGTATGCGTATAAGGTTAGTTGACCGCTTTCCTTTGTTAGGCGCCTAAAAACAAAATCATGAATCCGTTTGATATAAACCACAACAAAACAAGGTGGCGTTGGGGAAATACTTGGATCAACGATTATAGTAGTGCCTGAGTCAAAGCGAGGATACATAGAGTTATCTCTCAGCTGCAATGCATAGGCAGTATCACCCAGCGCTCCATGTATGGTTGTCCATTCGTTGATTGAGGCTCTGTTAATCATGCCGTTAATCCAAGCATTAATTTGACCCCAGTTCAAAACAGGCACAACTTTTTGTTCCGATAACAACTGTTGTTCTCGTGTGGTTTTAAAGATCATTTCACCTTTGCCCGCCACCAACCAGTCCACATTAATATTAAGCGCTTCAGCAATATCATAGGCAAACTTTGATTTGGTTGCGCCACTTGTGCATAGATATTGCACGGCTTGTCTTTTTACATTAATTTTTCTTGCTAATTCTGCCTGAGACATCCCCAGTTTTTTCAAAGCATATAATAATCGGTCTGAAAAAACCTCTGGCGCTTTTTTATTCATTCGATTAACAGATTACTTACAAGTGGAAGCATTATACTCTAAATTCATTCGTATTGTCGTTTCATTTAATAAAATATGCGATTTCGAGAAAAGTACGCATTGCCGCTGTCACAATAATATTTTTTTCACACAATCAACCCTTTTAGCACCAACCGTTATCAGCTCTAAAATAACGCAGAAAATTAAAGTTATTCGCAAGAGCGGGTGGTTTCTGACTGCATTTCACCCGCACCCGTGATCAACCAGCTTACATTGATTCCAAGAGCTTCAGCAATATCGTAGGCAAATTTTGATTTGGTCAGAGCATTTGTGCAGATATATTGCACGGCTTGTCTTTTGACATTAATTCTTCTCGCCAACTCTGCTTGAGAAATCTCTAGCGTAACTAAGGCATGAGAAAGCCGATCAGAAAGGGTGTTAACCTCTTGTTTGTTCATTACTTTTCCAATAAGTTCGTAATCGAAGCTATAACTACTATTTGTCGCTCAATGTAGCAAAACACCTCGATAGAAACAAAGCAAATCTATAAAAGGAAAAGAATTTTACCGCAAAGACAAAATATTTTGTCGTAATGCTTGACAAGATATTTTGTCGGCCGTAGTATCGAAAACTCAACAAACACAACCTGCCACCCGCAGGGAAACAAGACGGCTGGACGAGTGGCTCGCCAGCACAGCTTGGAAGAAATGCCGCCCATTTCTTCGCTACAATAAAAAGAGCCACGCATTAACGCTCTCTAATAAGAGAGCGTTAACTTAATTCTCTAAAAAATTAATAATAGACGCAGGATATGTACACGTTATTAATGATTAACCGGAGAAACAACATGCAACAGGACCCACCAAGCACAGAGGAAGTATTAAGCGACCTGCTTTTAAATCAATGTATCACAAAAAAAGAATTGTCAAAGATCGTGAACACATCCATTTATCAAATCAACAAAGCGCTGTCTCATGACGCCACTCGTTACCTCAAGGAAAAACAACTCGGCAAGTTATTCAGACTGTATGAACGACTAAAACGTTATGAGCATAACATTGAGGAGTACCTGCATACCAGCATGCCCTCGCATTACATTAATCACAGATGAGAGAAATAACACAAGGTGAGGTCACAAATCGTGACCCCACCGGTGAGTGGCGGATGCTCATGTATGCCAACTAGCTTTTCAACTGCGCCAAATTCTCTTCGCCCAGCGTTTGAAGCTCACTGATAAAACCATGCAACTCCGGATAAATAAGCTGCATAGTCTCACCGAAAACATGAACCACATGAGGGATGAACTCGCTAAAAAGCTGATCTTTGTATCGAACATCTGTGAGGTGAAGATAATGATGAGCCGCTATTGCAAAAGAACTGGCTTGATTACGGCCATAAGCAAAAAGGCAAACCTTGCCGCTTAAGGTGAGAGTCAGTGGTTGCACCTTTATCTTATCGCCGAATACGGGATAAGCCTGAGATTGCAGTGAGGCGATTCTCTCTCGCCTATCACGATCAACACTCTCCTGACCCAAGTTCTCAGAAGAAACGCAGCTACCAAAGTGGGGAGCATAGTGCTTTTGCTTCCTTTGTGCGTGGAAATGTTGAAATATTTCTTTATCATTTTTAGTGAAAGCCTTCTCGTTAATTCGTTTGACTATATTTGACAAACGCTTATTAAGCTCCTCCGTATATTCGCTAATTTTCCGCGGTATTACGTACCAATTTTGCGAAGGCTTGGCGGTGACTGGATGAGAGATAAGACATGCATTAGTTGAATCCATTTCGCCGGAGAGATGAGGCAAGCCACCCCCATGCTTTACTATAAATGCCAGATTGCTAATAGCGGTTGCAGCATGCTTCATCTCATGAAGCAGCGCTTGAAGCATCTCTTCTCTTAAGCTTTCCTCGGATGAGGCAGGGTAAATGGTAATAGTTATCTTCTTGCATCCAAAAATATTGAGCGTTGATTGAAGCGTGCGCGTATTCTCGCTATCCGCTGGAGCATCTTCCTCTGTGCCATATTCGAAACACACGGTTGTTCCAAGCTGTGTTTTAGCTTGCGCTAATAGGTTAAAAATTTTGTCTGCCTGAGGAGAGGTAGCAAGAAGTTGCTTGAGGTCGTTTTGTATAACCTGATTGGAAGCCATCCGCTTAATGGCCTTTTCTCGCTCTTGAGAGACTTGATATTTTTTCCTCGGCGTACGGATCTGTTTTGAATAATAAGCTATAAAAGAAAAATCTCTGCTAGGTGCTACCTCATTACCCCAAAAACAAGAAGAAGACGGCATCCAAGGATTACCTAAATTAACGCTTTCTGACTGATGATGGAGATCTAAGACATTGTTGTCGCTCTCATCATCTCCAAGACGCTCATTCGACACAACAACGGCTTCAGCACTGTTGCCAGATTGAAGAATTAAAATGCCTATGCATATTAAAAACAAGTTTCTTAGAATGGCGCTTGTTTTTAGCCATAACCAGACGTCACTGAAAGAAGTACTGCGTTGCGATGTATGCTTTGTCATACAAATCCTCTTGTTGAATTATTGTTCGAAATGAATACTACAATACCAGCATCTAATTTGCAAACAAAAACTCCACTCAGCAGACAGGCTTAACACCTGACAATTTTTGCTAATATCCAAAAAATTTGCTTTAATCTTTGCTTTTAATCCAAGGAGCAAGTCAATTGAGGCAAAAACAAGGAGGCGT